>WFLX010392225.1_pt1 | contig 19727 bp, 21 predicted proteins | sample 4967041 | NCBI WGS metagenome assembly WFLX01 (sample SAMN12857096, study PRJNA449069) | gut metagenome | isolation source: stool from male and female vole | host: Microtus ochrogaster | place: USA:Florida | collected 2017
ATTTCTGTCCTAACATAGAGCCGTCCTCTTTGGTATCGATCCAGCTGATCCGTTTCTGTTTCTCATGAAAATCGCGGATATTCTCTGACGCCCTTTCCAGAACGCCGATAAATTCTGACGGCACCTGCGCCATCGCCTCCGCGATCTCTGCCTCCGTCACCCTGACATTCTCTTTGGAAACCGTAACATGATCAAACTTTTCCGTATATTCAAACAGCGCCTCATCTTTGCGCTTTTTCACATCCTCCAGGATCTCCCGGACGGTTTTTTCATATTCCTCAAAATGATTCGTGCTGCGTTTTTCCAGCATCTCCTTTAACGCAGCTTTATTTTCCTGATTTAATCTCTCAATTCGCATAAATACGATCCCTTTCTGTAGTTGATTTCTCATTATCGCTTATTATATGATCCCCAAGGCACATTTTCTATTTGACCAGCTCTTTCAGATCACCGATGATCTTCCGTATGCGTTCATTCTCCATCCGCATGCTGACCTGATTGACGATCATTCTCGCGGACAGCGGGCAGATCTCTTCTAATACTTCCAGACCATTTTCTCTTAATGTGGAACCGGTCTCTACAATGTCAACAATCACATCCGCAAGACCAACGATGGGTCCCAGTTCGACAGAACCGTTTAATTTGATGATATCAACGGTCTGGAACCTCTGATTATGAAAATAATCTTTGGCGATCCGCGGATATTTGCTGGCAACGCGGATCATCTCATGGTGCTCCAGCAGTTCCCGTGCGGATGCCGGACCGCAGACACACATCCGGCATCTGCCAAAGCCAAGGTCAAGCACTTCAAAAGCACGTCTGCCCTCCTCCATGATCGTATCTTTTCCGACCACGCCGATATCAGCCGCACCGTATTCCACATAAGTCGGCACATCCGGTCCCTTTGATAAAAAGAATTTTAATTTTAATTCTTCATTGACAAAGATGAGCTTTCTCGTATCTTTATCGTGCATCTCCTCACAATTGATCCCGATCTGCTCCAATAATCCCAGCGTCTTATCTGCAAGCCTCCCTTTCGTCAGCGCGAAGGTGAGGTATCGTTCCTGATTCATATTGCCTGTCCCTATGTCCTTTCCATCATTCTATGATCACCTTTTATCCGAAATATACTTGATTCTTTCTTACATGGATATTGCGCTATTCTGCCATATCCCATCGTATTGATTTTATCCTTTATGAATCATCATCTCTACCGAAGAGGCATGATGCTTTGCCGCATACTCCTTATACTCTTCCTCNNTTTTCCCTTCNGCATATGGNATNGCCGCNGCNGCANTNCCNTTNTTCCGATNTTCCATGATCCGCTTCATCGCNTCTTCCCGGTGCGCNTCGTCATAGACAACCCATACCGTATTCTCCTGAAGCTTCGGCGTAAGCTTCTGCGCATTCAGCGCACTCATGATATCGTCCAGCAGGAACACACAGCCGATCGCCGGCGCCTCCTTGCCAAATCTCATCAAGAGATCGTCATAGCGCCCGCCCTTTACCACCGCGTCCCCGACCCCATATGTATACGCCTTAAAAATAATACCGGTATAATAATGGAATTTTGAAAGCATGCCAAGGTCAAAGGAAATATATTTTTCCATGCCGTACCGCTCCTTCATCAGCCCATAGACCTGTTCCAGACGCTCTAAGGCAAGCAGCGAGCGTTTATTTTTTATATTCGCTTTCAAAGCGGCAAGCTCCTCTATGGAACTGATCTCAGACGCTTCCAGAAGCAGCCTGACCGTCTCCTTTGTCACATGGTTCCTTGTCAAAAGCTCCTCCGCGCCAAAATAATTCTTCGCTGAAATGCTGCTTCTAAGCTCATACATCGTCTCATCAGAAAGCGCGGCTTCTTCACAAAGTCCCTTAAAATAATTCATCTCGCCGATACTGACCTGAAATTCNTCAAATCCGCAGGCTTTCAACCCGTCAACGACCATNCAGAGCATCTCCGCATCCGCATCTACGCTGGGTTCCCCGATCAGCTCCGCCCCAAGCTGCGTNGTNTCCTTTAATTTCCCCTGCAGCTCTGAACCATTGGTAAATACATTGCCCTCATAGCACAGGCGGATCGGCGCCGCATCATCCATAAAATATTTTGCCGCGCACCTTGCAATGGAAGGCGTAAAGTCCGGACGCAGCACCAGCGTATTGCCTTCCTTATCAAAAAATTTATACAATTCCCTTGAAGGCGTTGTTCCGACCTCCCTGCTGAAAATATCAAAAAATTCAAACGCAGGGGTCTGAATGTCCTCATATCCGTATAGGGAAAGCTTCTGATGCAGCTCCTCCTTCACCCTTCGCTTTCTTGCAAGCTCCATCCCGTAAATATCCCTGACGCCCTCCGGNGTATGTATCATCCTGTTTGNCATATCGATCCTCCATGCCGCCNTCGGCNNCTCAANTTCCGCAAGNAATTAAATTTATTTCTACAACAGTATAGCATANCTGTCCCTAAATGAAAATCCTAAAAGTGAATCCCCTAAAGCCCACTCACCAGAAATATNCCGGCATCGGACACTCTACAATCCTGCCGGAGAGCTCATTTGCCATCNCGGTTTTAGCTGTCAGTTTTGCATCCTCCNCCTNGCNGGGNCTGTCAACATGCTCCGGAAGCTTTGGAAAAACAAGTCTTCCGGCATGAAGCATCTGCACTTTCCTGATGCTTCCGTCNNGACTCCTGTACGGATGCCCGCCGTATTTCAGATCGCCTGCCAGCGGATGCCCTATGGATGCCAGATGCGCCCTGATCTGATGCGTCTTACCGGTGATCAGCTCGACCTCCAGCAAGGTATAACCTGTTTTATACTCCAGCGCGCGATAATTCATCTCGATCCTTGCCGCTTCTTTCCTGCGCTGTTCGGGAATCTCCGTCATATCACGATAGACCGTTACCCGGTTGGATTGACGGTCTTTATATAAAAATCCGGAGATATAAGACATGGCAGCGGTCTCTTTCGTCCCTGCCGTCTGAAGCTTCCCCTCCACGACCGCATAATAATATTTTTTCAGTTTGTGGGCTTTGATCATTTCTGACGCCAGACGGCTTCCCGCATAAGTCTTTGCTCCGATCACGATACCACTGGTATTGCGGTCAAGACGGTTGCATACCGACGGCCGGTAATGCGACAGCTCCACCGGCTGGCCGTCTGCCAGAAGATATCCCGTGATCCATTCGTTTAGGGAGATGCTTTCCGGCTGATCCTGCTGGCTTAAGATACCTACAGGTTTCTCCAAAAAGATCAGATCATCCGTTTCCCACAACACCCTGACACCTTTTAATTCCCGGTAGGCTTTCTCATAGATCTTTGACGCACCATCCCCCTCCAAAGCTCCGCTGCATGCCGTTCCTCTCATTTTTTCAAATGTCTCGTCCGAGAAAAACACCCTGACACAATCCTGCGTCCGCAGAAGTTCTTTGCCTTCCGCCTTTTTCCCATTTAAGACAATATTTTTGCCGCGCAGCATTTTATATAAAAACCCTGTGCCGGCGGCCCGAAAATATTTTTTTAAAAATTTATCAAGACGCTGTCCTGCGTCCTTTTCCTGTATAATGATCTCTTTCATAACGCTTATATCATAACGACAGATTCAGCATCAGACGAAGGATCGCCTGATCTTCATCCACATTCCTTGCTTTCTGTCCGTTTAACTCTCTTATCCTGCTTATGTACATCTCCTGTTCCGAAAAGATCTTGACAGACACATTCTTATGCCCATTCTGCTTTAACATGATCTGAATATGCTCTTCTGCTTTTTTATAATCAAATTTCTCCCAGTTGGCAGTGCCGATCAATGTTTTATTGCGACAGCACATAGAAAGAATCGGATAATTATTCTCCTGCGCAGTCATATAAAGATCATACACCACAAGCAGATGATCCTCTGCACCGTCCTGATCATGCGCACCGCTGCCGCATTCATCAGAGACGCTCTGTTCATGCCCACCGCCGCTGCTTTCATCAGAGACGCTCTGTTCATGCTCACCGTTACTGCTTTCATCAGGGGCAATGACCGCCTGTACGCCATCATATAATGCCTGCGGGCAGCTATGCTTCTTCGCTTTGGCAAACATGATACAGGTAATCAGCTCTTTTGATGCCGGCAAAAGCCCCAATACCGCAACGATCGTCAGCAGATTATTCTTTGTCCCCGCGATGATAATCCCAATCAACAGCACCCCGAAAGAAGACGCAAAAAGGAGCAGCGTCCTGACCAGCTCCCGCTGCATCTGTTTTTCCAAGTATCCCCAATCCCCTTTTTCTATCCTGTTCACTGGAACGTCTTACCCCTTTTATCAATAAAATAATCTGAGCACTGCGTCCGGCATCCATTTAGCAGTCCAGTAAAGGCTGCGGATCGCCCCGCCATAGATCGACATTCTTTTACCATGTGCGGCATCAATCATCGCCTTTCTGACAACGGAACGCGGATCTGCCATAAAAAATTTCTTATAAGGCTTCATCCCCTGATACTGCTCTGCCCTGGTAAAAAACGGCGTATCAATGCAGCCGGGACATACAGTCATAACCCTGATGCCCAGCTTTTTCAATTCTTTTCCAAGCGCCCTTGACAGGCTAAGGACATAACTTTTCGTCGCGGCATAGACGGCAAAATCCGACTGCGGCATAAAGGCGGCCGCCGATGCCACATTGATCATCATGGAATCACGATGCATGTAAGGAATACAGAGCTTCGTCAGCACAGTCAATGCCTCGCAGTTTAGACGGAGCATCCCTCTTAAATCCCTCGGCTTCATCTGTTTAAAACTGCCGATCATACCATAACCCGCACAGTTGATCAGAAGCTCAAGCTCCGGATCCTGCCTTATCAACAGCTGCTCAATATAAAACATATCTTCTTTCGCTGTCAGATCCGCCGCGACTACCCTGCATGGGATTCCCGTATGACGGGTGATCTTTTCCCCAACAGTCTTAAGATGACGCTTATTGCGCGCCACAAGCCACAATTCATCAATATGCTTCCGGTAACATGCCGTATATAGGGCAAACCATTTGCCGATTCCCGATGATGCACCCGTAATCAATGCGATCCGCATAAGATACCTCCATACCTTTATTCATCCAAATAGAGTCTATAACGTACTCATATCTGTTTTTATTTCATGGAACTTTCAGCTTCAAAGAACCTTAGTTCTAAGGAACTTTTAGTTTCATAATCTCTTCTTCCGTCAGCTTCCGATATTCCCCCGGCTTAAGCGTCTCATCCAACACAAGCTCCTTNATGGNGATCCGTTTCAGATACGTCACGCGGTTATCCAGCNCCTCAAACATNCGNTTGATCTGGNGGTATCTGCCTTCANGAAGCGTCACATACACATGGCGCGGNNCAGAAGTGATTTCCAAGACTGCCGGCAGCGTCATCTCCTCATCACCGATATCAATCCCTTCCCGAAATCTTATCACCGCATCTTCCGCCACATCCCGTTCCAGTTCCGCATAATACCGTTTATCAACATGCTTTGCCGGCAATAACAGCTGATGCGCCAGTACGCCGTCATCAGTCAGCAGCAGAAGTCCCTGCGTATCTTTATCCAGCCTTCCTACCGGAAACAGATCACCGGCATACGCCTCATCGATATAGGACAGCACAGAACATTCCCCTTTTTCATAAGTTGAAGAAACACAGCCTTCCGGTTTGTACAGCATAATATAATGGTTCTTTTCATAAATCACGCGTCTGCCCTCTACCAGCACTTCCGCTGTTTCCTCATCCAGCTTGTATTCCGGACTTCTAACCGCCTGTCCATCGACCGTAACTTGACCGGCACGGATCATTTTCTTGACATCTTGTCTTGTGCCGTATTTATTTATTGCAAGAAAACGATCCAAACGCATCATAAATTGATTTCCTCATCTCATATATTTTATCCAAGACTATGATGAAATATCAGTATTTTTGACTTGGGAGATTATTATGTCCGGTCGTTCATTATCAAAGTCTTTTACAGCTTCCAGATCATACAGGAACATATTCCTGCTCCTGTTTTGTTTTCTGCTGCTNGCAATACTGCTCTGCTTTCCGGAGACTGCGCTGCCGCTGATCCGGGAAAGCATACTTATCTGGTATCAAAGCCTTCTNCCTACATTATTTCCGGCAANGATCCTGTCCAATATTATCCTTTATATATTTTTNANTCAGAANANATACCGNNTCCNCATCCCTCTGCTGNCTTCTGTGTATCATCTGGATTCTTACGGCTGCCTTGTNNTGCTTCTGGGATTTTTATGCGGTTTTCCCATCGGCGCATATCTCAGTGCCAAACTGGTAAAGGAAAAGCAGCTCAGCCAGGAACAGGGGCAATATCTTCTCGGCTTCTGCAACAATCTGAGCCCCGTTTTTTTAGTCAGCATCTATTGTCAGTTATTCCCTGCACTTCCTAAAATACCGGTGCTGCTTTTATTTTACGGCTGTCCGCTGCTTTATGGCTTTCTCCTGTCCCTCAAAGATAAACCTGTTGCCGCGCCGCTTCCGGATGCACTCCCACACAGCCAGACAACCAGAAGCATCACTGAGATGATAGATTACGGCATTACCGACGCGCTTTCCTCCATCGTCAGGCTGGCAGGTTACATCATCTTTTTCCGTTTATTTCTTCTGCCCCTGCGGCTTATCGATCTTAATCATACATACAGCCTGATTCTGGGCAATCTGATAGAGATCACATCAGGCATCCAGAGCTGCAGCCGCAGTGCCGATCTATGGGATATCCGCGGCATCCTTCTCCACACCCTGCCGTTTATGACATTTGGCGGCATCTGCTGTATCGGTCAGACAATCTGCATGATCAAGGATTCCGGCCTGTCTATATTGACCTATGTGCGGGATAAGATATTACAAGGAGCGTTATTATTTATCATTTTACTATTTTTGATAAGATAAAGTACAAGAAACCGGTTTCGCGAAAACCGGTTTCCTTTATCTTTATTCTTCTGTGATATCACCTAAGATATCCAGCTTATTTGCTGCAGGTGATTTCTGGGGCGAGGGCGGGTTTAATTCGTCAAGATTGGACTGCACCTCACCGGCTACTTTATTTAAGGAATCCATCAGCTTTGACGTATTCTTGGAAGTTTCATTAAGACACTGATATATGATCTGGTGCAGGTTGGCAAGCATATCCGTAAGATACTTCTGCGCCTGCTCCTTATATTCATTGGCTTCTACCTGTGCCTGATCGACGATCTGCTGTCCCTGTGCATATGCTGTTTCTACGATATCATTCGCATATTTATTGGCTCTGGATACGATCTCATTGTCACTGACCAGCTGATTTGTCTTTTCCTGCGTCTTTTGCAGCAGATCCTGTGCGCGCATCGTTGCATCACGTTCTATTTCTTCCTTATTGCTGATGATCTTACGATAACGCTCTACTTCTTCCGGAACAGCTTTTCTTAATTTTCTAAGAAGATCCTCTATTTCCTCACGATTCACGATCACCTTGCTTGGTGAGAGCCTTGATGGTTTGCAGTTATCAATGTAAATCTCTATCTCCTCAATAACTGTTTCTATCTCGCTTGTAGTCTTATTTCCGCTTAATCTTGCCATCCTTATGACAACTCCTTTCCTTCGGTCAACTCTTTATCCGGCTTGCCATGATTGTACGCCATAGCTTAACTTTCATAACTGTGATTCATTGATCTCACGATATCTGTTGTATATCTTCTCCATCACAAACGCCGGAACGCATTGCGATACATCCCCGCCAAAGCTGGCAATCTCCTTCACTGAGGAAGAACTAAGGTAAGCATATTCCAAACTGGTCGTTAAGAATACCGTATCAAGCTCCCCTTCCGACAGCTTGCGGTTCGTCTGGGCAATCTGCAGTTCATATTCAAAATCCGTAATAGCCCGCAGCCCCCTGATCGCGATGTGTACGTCGATCTCCTTAGCATAGTCGATCAGAAGTCCGCTGAAAGACGTAATCTTTATGTTGTCGATATCCTTCGTGGCTTCCTGTAACATTTTAACACGTTCCTCTGCGGAAAACAATGGACTTTTAGCCTTATTATTTAAAACGCTGACCACAAGCTCATCAAACATTGTTGACGCGCGGTGGATCACATCAAGATGCCCGAAGGTCACAGGATCAAAGCTGCCGGGGTAAATGGCCTTTTTCATGGAATCTCCTTTTTTCTAAGAAATACATGTTTATTAGACTTATAGATCTTCTCCTTGATCATCTCAAATCCAAGCTCCGTGCAGAAAGAAAAATCTTCGTCTTTTGTCTCCTCTATGATCAGCAGGGTATCTTCCGTTACCGCTCTGCTTCCTGCCGCCGCCATAAGAAGCATCCGGTGAAATCCCTTCTGATAAGGCGGATCAGCAAAGATCACATCCGCCGGTTCGTGAATGCTGTACTGCAGCGCCGTCATGGCATCCTGTTTTAATACCATGGCATCCTCCGTCAGCCTTGTATGCTTCAGGTTCGCTTCAATACAATCAATGGCGCGTCTGTCATTCTCCACAAAATATACTTTCCTTGCACCTCTGCTGAGCGCCTCAATCCCGATCCCTCCACTGCCGGAAAAGAGATCCACAAATACGCCTCCCGGCACATCGTTCTGTATCATATTGAATAATGTTTCCTTGATCCTGTCTGTTGTCGGGCGCGTATCACTGCCTTCCGGCGTCTTTAATTGTAATCTTCTTGCTGTTCCCGCAATGACCCGCATAACTGACCTCTTTTATACTCATTATTCATATCAACTCATTTGAAAATATTTCCAAAGGGATAATCACTATCTCAGCTTACCTTATCCACCATAAAATGTCAACGAAAATCAATATATCAGTATTTTAGGCATCCACCGACCATCTTTCAACATATTTATTTGGGCTTCGTTCCTTTCGTATCACGGTTTGCCGTCCGCATCCTGCTCAGATTCAGCGGCTTCTCCTTATATTCAATGATGATGTCTTCCGTTCCCTGCACGATATAAGCGGCTTCCAGCTCTTCCTTATCCGTGATCCTCATCCCACGGACGCCTACTGCAGCCTTCTTTTTCTCAGGCACCTCTTCCGCGTCGATCTTTAAGAAATATCCCGCCTTCGACTGCATCACAAGCTCTTTTTTCTCATTCATCGGAGAGATCAGGAGCACCTCATCCCCATCAAGCAGCTTGGATGCCGCAACCACACGTTTTGCCACATCAAATTCTCCGCCATCCACTACTTTAAGCATTGCCCTCTTTGTGACAAATAATAACCGGTACAGGTTCAATTCAGACTGGGAAGCCACATAAATAATATCTTCCTTCTGGGAATCGAAGCTGCTGACATTATCGATGGGCACTCCCTTATCCCTAAACTTCCCAAAGGGGAAATCCGCCGTCTTAATGGAATACAGCATACCCGTATTGGTAAACGCACAGATTTTTCCGGTATTCTTGCAGAACACAATGGTGGGAAATTCCGCGTCGATGGTCTCCCTGTTTCTCTCATATGCAGGTACATCGATGGTCTTGCCATAACCAAAGCGGTCCATCAAAAAGACAACATCCATTTCCTCCATCTTCTTTTCTTCAAATACCGCCTCGCTGGCATTTTCAATGGCTGTTCTTCTCGGTCTGCCATATTCCTTACGGATATCATCCAGCTCCTGAATAATAACCTGCGCCATGGAATCCCGGCGGTCTAAGATATCCTCATAACGATAGATATTGGTAGTCGTCTGCTCATATTCCTTCTTTAATGCATTGATCTCCAGACCGATCAACCGATAGAGTCTTAATTCCAGGATCGCATCCGCCTGACGCTCCGTAAACCGAAGCATCTGCGCCATGATCTGTGACGCGCTGCTTTGGAATCTGATGCCGTCGGTATTCCCTTCCACAAGACAGCTTTTCGCCATGGCTTTATCCTTGGAGCCGCGCAGGATCTCTATGATCAGATCGATCACATCACATGCCCTAAGCAGTCCTTCCTGGATCTCTTTCTTTTCCCGCTCTTTTTTCAGCAGCGTCGTATATTTACGCTGCGCAACCTCAAACTGGAAATCCACATTATGACGNATNATATCACGGATNCCCATGGTTTCCGGTCTNCCATCCACGATCGCCAGCATATTNACNCCNAANGTATCCTCCAGCTTNGTCTTCTTATAAAGCATATTGGTAAANTTCTCAACATCCGTNTCNTTCTTTAATTCAATGACGATACGNATNCCCTCTTTGGAGGACTGATTGGAAATATCGATNACATCCGTGGTCTTTTTATTCTCCACAAGCGCAGCCACATCCTGCAAAAATTTGGAGATATTCTGACCGATCATGGTAAATGGGATCTCCGTAACCACAAGGGAAACCTTTCCTGCCTTGCCTTTCTCTATTTCCACTTTACCGCGCAGCTTGATCTTACCTGCACCGGTGCTATAGATTTCTGCCAGCTCGTCCTTATTGATCACAATGCCGCCTGTCGGGAAGTCCGGCCCCTTAACATATTTCATCAGTTCTTCCGTGGAAATCTCCGGATTGCGGATATATGCCTTGGTGGCATCGATCACTTCCACCAGGTTGTGGGGCGGAATATTCGTCGCCATACCGACGGCAATGCCTTCCGTTCCATTGACAAGAAGATTCGGAAATTTCGCCGGAAGCACCGTAGGCTCTTTTTCCGTCTCATCAAAGTTCGGCATAAAATCCACCACGTCTTTATCCAGATCAGCCAGAAGCCCTTCCTGGGTGATCTTCATCAGCCTTGCTTCCGTATATCGCATAGCCGCTGCGCCGTCGCCCTCGATATTGCCAAAGTTACCATGACCGTCTACCAGCGGCAGTCCCTTCTTAAAATCCTGCGTCATAACAACCAGCGCATCATAGATGGAGCTGTCGCCATGCGGATGGTATTTACCCATGGTATCGCCGACGATACGCGCGCTTTTACGGTAAGGTCTGTCATAGCGGATTCCAAGCTCGTGCATATCGTATAATGTTCTTCTCTGCACCGGCTTCAAGCCGTCCCTGACGTCCGGCAGGGCTCTTGCCACGATGACGCTCATGGCATAGTCTATATAGGATTTCTGCATTACCTCAGAATACTCGGTCTTTAAGATTCGACTGTCCATATCGGTTACTCCTTATGCTGCTTATTTCTTCGGATCATATAATCATATCATATAGATTCCGGTATTTCTTTGTCCTGTTTGTAGTCCGGGTTACTCCGGGTTACTCCGGCTTACATAACTTTTTGTTTGCGCATCTATGTTCCAAAAACATCATGTTATGAAATCATTTTTGGAACATAGATGCGCAAACTTCGAGTTATGTAAACCTCATTGAGAAATGTGTTAACTCTCCTTCAATTTCAAATGTAAATCTCCATCAAACGTCCAGCTGCGCTTCCCTTGCATTGGAATAGATAAATGCTTTCCTCGGCGGTACGTCGTTGCCCATCAGAAGCTCTGTCGTATCGCTGGCAATCATGGGATCATCGATACTGACTAATTTCAGCATCCTCCGTTCCGGATCAAGCGTCGTCTCCCAGAGCTGCTCCGCATCCATCTCACCAAGTCCCTTATACCGCTGCAGGGTAAAGGGTCCTTTGTGGGTTTTGCGGTATCTCGCCAGCGCAGCATCGTCATAAAGGTATTCCTCCTTGCCCTTTGACGGGATCGCCTTATACAGAGGCGGCATGGCAATATAAACATGTCCCTCCTGGATCAGCTCCGGCATAAAACGGTAGAATAAGGTCAGCAGCAAGGTACAGATATGCGCGCCATCCACGTCGGCATCCGCCATGATAATGATCTTGTCATAACGCAGCTTGCTGATATCAAAATCATTGCCGTAACCCTCGGAAAAACCGCATCCGAAGGCATTGATCATCGTCTTGATCTCGGCATTGGCAAGCACNTTATCAATACTTGCTTTCTCTACATTTAAAATCTTTCCACGGATGGGAAGGATTGCCTGATACTCACGGTTTCTTGCCGTCTTTGCGCTGCCCCCCGCCGAATCGCCCTCTACGATAAAGATCTCGCATTTCGAGGCATCCTTAGATCCGCAGTTGGCAAGCTTTCCATTGGAATCAAAGGAAAACTTCTGTTTACTCAGCATATTCGTCTTGGCTTTTTCCTCGCTCTTGCGGATCTTTGCNGCNTTTTCCGCACAGCTGATCACATTTTTTAAGGTCTCNAGATTACGGTCAAAATAATGCACCAGCTCNTCACCCGTNATCTTGCTGATTGCTTTTGCNGCGTCCTGATTATCCANNTTNGTCTTAGTCTGNCCNTCAAATCTNGGNTCNGGATGTTTGATGCTGATGACAGCTGTCATNCCGTTACGAACGTCNGCNCCTGTATAATTGGCNTCNTTTTCCTTCANACTGCCAAGCTGCCTTGCATAATTATTGATGACCGTCGTAAAGATGGTCTTAAANCCNGTGATATGCGTGCCGCCTTCNGCATTATAGATATTGTTACAAAAGCCNANNACATTNTCATGAAATTCATTCACATACTGGAATGCNATCTGNGCCTGCACGCCTTCTGTCTCACCCTCAAAATAGATCACATCATGCACTGCATCTTTGCCCTTATTCAATTCCTTTACAAAGCCCCGGATACCGTCCGGCTCGTGATATTCAATGGATTCTTTTTCTTCCCCACGTTTATCCTCAAAAAGGATCGTCAACCCCGGATTCAGATATGCCGTCTCGTGCAGACGGCTTTTGATATCCTCCGCCCGGAACCATGTCCTGTCAAANATNGTATCATCCGGCNNNAAATTAATGCTTGTCCCTGTNTCTCTGGTTTTCCCGACGACAGGCAAAAGNCCGTCCACNAGCTCNGTNNCNGGATGTCCGCCATTNNNATACTCATCCNTATAGANCCCGCCATTNCGCTTTACCGTGATCTTAAAATGACTGGAAAGNGCNTTGACCACAGAACTGCCGACNCCATGAAGACCTCCGCTTGTCTTATAAGAAGTATCATCAAATTTGCCGCCCGCATGAAGCGTTGTCAGGATCAGACGCTCCGCGCTCATTCCTTTTTCGTGCATCTCCACAGGAATACCACGGCCATTATCCGTAATGGTCGCCGAGCCGTCCTTTTCCAGTACCACATGAATCTTATCGCAGAATCCCGCCAGATGCTCATCTACGGAATTATCCACANNCNCATAANCCAGATGGTTCAGACCTTTTNCCGATGTACNGCCGATATACATACCCNGAAGCTTTCTGACTGCTTCCAGACCGTCCAGCACNGTAATATNCTCTGCTCCANATGTACTGCTGTTTGTATTATTTGCCATGACTGCATTACTCCGTTTCCTAATTATCCCTTTTCACACCCATGATCAAAATAGCACCACAGGGCATTTGTTAAATATAAATTTAATATTAAATGCACAATTTTACGATTGATTGGCATATTATGTACTATCTCAAAACATGCAATCAACATATAGTATATCACTTCTGCCGAAATTTAGCAAATATTTTAAAATATTTCTTATTGCTGAGATGATATGTTATGGGAAATTTTCTGTGAGGATTGCATAATTCAAAGAGTTATGTATGCCGGAGATCATTATTTGATTATTTTAGGAAAAACTTGCTGCGCCGAAAAAACTGTATTATACTGATTTCAATATATTTAGACTTATTTTACGATATATGTCGAGGGAAAACAGAATGTTTGAAGGGAAAAATCTGTATGCAATAGTATGGCTTACATTCTTTGTCTTATTGATGCAGGGAATACGCGAGAAAAACAAGACTAAAATAATCATTGCTTCCATCCTCATCGTACTTCCCTTAATCATTCTGGGCTGGCTGATTTTTTCAATAGTGTAATTTAATCAAAACAGTTCTGAGTGCGTGCCGACACGGTAAAGCATCAATACTAAAACTTTATCCACTATTTCGTATATCAGTAACCAATCAGGCTCTACATGACATTCCCTACATCCGGCATAATCGCCGCTCAGATTATGGTCATGATATTTTTCATCCAGCTTTCCACCTTCCGCAATTGTGTTAATCACATTGAAAAGCCTGTCAATATCTTTCCCTTGTTTTCTCGCCAGTTTTAAATCTCGTTTAAACTGCCCGGTGAACTTCACTTCATACTTCATCCAGCGCCTCCTTTAAATCACTAAGGCACTTATATCCTTTTACATTCGGGTCAGCAGCAATCCTTCTGCCCTCTGCTATTGCAGACATTGTTATTTCATTTGGCGTATTCAGTTTTAAAGAAAAAGGTATGCCATTTTCCCGAATTGTCTGCTTTAAGAACATATTTACTGCTGTAGTCATATTTAGTCCAAGTTCTGCGAAGATACTTTCTGCCGCTTCCTTCACCGCTTTATCCGTTCGTATATTCAAATTTGTCACGGTTGCCATATTGCACACCTCCAATTTTATCATAAAATACAAACTACCTTCATTATTATTATATGCAAATTGCTTTATATGGTCAACATATTATGTGCATACAAAACGAATTTTTCGTTATTTCTTTTGTCATGAGATTCCATAAGACCAGATATTTTTTATTTGATACTGAATTTCTTCGAACGTCCATCTTACGTTGCTTCTTGCCACACAATTTGGATCATTTACCATAAATCCATCTTTATCATATCCATATATAACGATATAATGCCCGGAGGTTGTAAAAAATCCCCTTCCCATAGCGCATATGATGATATTCCCATGATCCAGTTCTGTTCTGATATTTTGTTCGGACGAACTTATCTCTGTAACTTTGATATTATATAGCGTTGATACATCCCTCATCAACGTCCATGCCGTACCGGTTCCTTTGACATAGTATCCATTTTCCATGCTGTACCTTGCAATCTTATCCGGAGTAATCGTTTCATCCTCAGTCAGATAGAATAATACCATAGACAAACACGTTGGACCACAACCCGCCAATCCTATACAACTCTCTCCATATGGCTCATATCCCCAGCGCGGGTCCCATTGGAGAAACAATGGAAATTCCTGTTCTTTTTCTAAAGCAGTGATCCCCTCTGCCACTCCTCTCCCATCCGGATACCCCGCAACAAAATCCGCCATTTCCGGATTATTTGCCAGCGCCGCAAGCAGTTCTTCCGAATACCCGGAATGATTCCGGTAAATTTCCCCAATCACGGAATTGTCCTGTGCAAGTTCTTCCAGTCGTTGCAAAACTTCTGCCTCTGTCCGTTCTACAGGCTTTTCCACTTCCCTGGAAGCAATGCTGCCGACATAATCTATTTCTTCCGGTATATACTCTTCTACACTGGTTTGAACAGTTCCATTATGCTGTATTTCTATCCTTTGTACATCCATTTGTATATCATCTAAACGCGCATAGATTTTTTTGATGCATAATATAAATATTATCAAAACAACTGCTTTGACCAAAAACAAGATCCATTTTTTCTGTTGCATCCTTTTTCTATATTTTATCTGCCTTCTACTCATCTGAGTATTTCTGCCATTGTTTTCTATCCTTGTTTCTTGCATATCGTAATTCATCCTTGTTTTTTAATATGGCTTACCGTCTTCCACAACGAAAACTTTATGCATTTAAACATTCCTCAAATGTTTTCTATGCTGTTACATAAATAAATAATTATAAATTTCTATTTCAGTTGCATAAAATTTATGATCTAATTGATACCCCTTAATATTTATATGCTGATCTATCTCCAGATCCTCTTTTGCAGCTTCTGACGTTTCAACTTTATTTCCATTTACATCATATATGTCTTTTTGCGTATATTTTGTGGTTTCAGTAATGTATACCGTTTGCAGAACCGGATCCTCAATGTTAATGCTTGCAATACTCTTGCCATCTCCAAAATCTTCTACTTCGATTTTGTTTATTGTAATGCTTGAAACATCAAGTGCCGTTATATTTCCCAACATATCAAATTCATCATCAGAACCGGTTTTCCATTGTTCCTCATCACTTTGATCATCCGAATCATCTTTCAATTGTTCCTCATCGAAGTTCCCTTCAGAACTAATTTCCACTTGTTCATTATCGCTAAAGTCACTCCGCAGGTCATTGCCGCTGTCTGACAAATAACTTTGATTACTCTGATTTCGAATCCCAAACATAATACCAAAATAATCGACAGCAAGATAACCTGCCACTATAAAACCGATGATTGACAATGTGATAGTTGCCACATATCGTCTCGTTTCTTTTTCTTTTGTTATTTTTTTCATAAACCTAAAGAATAAAAATCCCAAAGCAACCCCAAGTAAATTCAATATAACATCATCAACATCGGCACTTCCTAAATACAAAAAATACTGGCAGATTTCAAAGACCAAACTAACAAAAAATCCTGCCAAAACGACTGTTTTCCACTTTCGACATTTCACATACAGCAAAGGGAGAAAATATCCAAAAGGGATAAATACAAAGATATTTCCGACAATATTGTTAAATCCTCTGGAAAAATTACCGTTAAACATCAATTTCGTAAATTCCCAAATTGATTGAAACGGTATGAGATTATAAGAATGAAATCCCGACAATTCTCCTTTTAGAAGGTGATTAAAGGAAGTGAAAAATCCACTATATTTGAACAGTATAATCTTAATTAAAAACATGAAATAAATAATAAAAATTATATGACAGCAGCTTATAAGAAATTTATTTTTTCTTCCATTTTTCATATTCCACAACCTCTTTCTTTTGATATCCCAGATACTGCTAAATTTTATCCTGCCGAAAAAGATACTTTTATATGCCTTTACAGGAAAAGCAGAAATCTACCGCTGACGATAAATTTCTGCCTTTTGTTTTACAATCTTGCGCTAAAATTATCGTTTATTCCGCCCTGATCATTTCTTCCGCCATATCAAGCATTTCCTCTGCGGAAAGCGGCAGGTCAAATCCAAACATTTGATACCTAACGCCGTCTTTGATCCAGACAACATTCATAGACTGCTTGATCTCTATTTCACTGCTTCCGTATGCATAGTTATAATTGGGCTTATCCATGTTGGCTTTATCCTCGTCAGTCAGCTCATAATCCACCGGAAGGAACTTATTGTTGACGGTGTAACACCGAAGCTCTATGCCGTCACATTCCCTTACGGCATCATAAATCAGCTCTTCGTTAAAACCCGCGTCATAAACGGCATCCTCTGCAAAGATACTGATCGAAGGAAGTCCCTCCTTCCCATATCTGAGCACCAGTTCCGAAAATTCGTATAATTTCTGGTCTTCTTCACCAATCGCCGCTGTATTATCTACGCCTACCTCCGCAAACGTATAACCATTTGCAAAGGTCTCCAATGCATTGACATTTAAACCGGCCTCTTTTGCACAACTGTCAACCGCCGAAAAATCTGTCTGATAAGCGGACGGAGCGCTGCTGCTCACATAATATTGCGCCATCTGTTCCGCCGCATAACAAACACCTCCTGTCAACAGACATACTCCCAAAGCCGCAACTGCCACTTTTTTAAAATTCCATTTCATAGATGTACTCCTTTCATTTTTGAAAACATTATTCTCCTGTTTCAATATTACCTGATCAATTTTTTCCTTCATGACCGGGGAAGCTTCTATGGCGTCCGCATGGAATTTTAAAGCATTGGTTATTATATTATCTGACTTTTTCATATTGATGTTACTCCCTTTCCTTCTCTGCCAAAATTCTGGTGTGCCATGACACCGGCTTCCTCTTGCTTCAATAAATGTTTCAGATTCTTCCTTGCGGCAAAAAGCCTTGATTTCACCGTGCCTGTACTGATCCTGACGATCGAAGCGATCTCTTCGACGCTCAGCTCATCATAATAATACAGAACGATCACGACCCTTTGTTTTGCCGGCAGCGCATTGACTGCTGTCATGACCCTGTCAGCCTCTTCCCTTGTGATCAATTGTGCCAGCGGTGAACTCCATTCCGCAGAAGTATACTCCGCAGATCCGTGCTGCATAACGTCTTTTAATTCCCTCTGTTCCCTGATTTCTTCCGTATGTTCTTCCGGGAACTCCCGTTTTCGGCGTTTTGCCGTCCGATAAGAGAGTCGGATCAGAATCTGCATCAGCCACGCTTTATATCCACTGTGATTTTTTAGCTCGCCGATGTGAAGATAACTCGTTACAAATGCTTCCTGCACGACATCCTCCGCATCCGATCGGTTTCCTGTGATCAGATATGCATTTCTGATAGCCAGATCCTTATACCTGTGATACAGCTCGTCAAAGGCTTCCTTTTTGCCCTCCCTATTCTCCTTTAGCTGTATTACGAGTTCTTCATCCGTCATGTTGCCGTTTTGCTCCTTATAGATTCTACCGCTTTTCGATGCATCTGTTTATAAGAGGCATTGAAAAGGAATTTGGTTCATTATTTTAAAAATTTTTTTTATTAATTTAGAAATTCGCCATCTAACGCCTTTGGGCAAACCGCTTTGCGAAAATAAACGAAAAGGCAGTCTCCAATAATGGATAACTGCCCATCTGCCATTTTTATCAATTTTCCAAAGCTCAACGTGCCATCTTTTCCTGTTTTACTTTTGCTGAATAAATTGCAGCCACAAACAACAATCCAAAACTTCCGTACAGGCACCCAAAATAAATTTTCGCAAGCGGTGTCGAGGTAGATACGCCCGCTATATTTGCAAACAGTCTGCCGTTGTTCGCCAAATACGCTTTGACCGTTGCTCCCTGAGGATATTGATATGTATTGTATACATTTTCTAGCTTATATGTTTCGCCGTTGTATTCTACCATAACTTCATAGGAAACAAGTTGCGCACCTCTATGATGCTTTGTTACCGCGCTTAAAACACGCACTTCAACTTCCTCGTATTCGATTTCCTGCGCGTCAATGGCAAACCGCATGACAACTGTGAAAATCAGGCATACCGCGAATATACACCATAAAAGAATGGCCTTCTTTTTCATACTCATGTCAGACAAGCACCCCCTAATCATGTCAAACAGTATGCTAATATCTCTTTTCTTTTTATTTCTAACTATTTTGATTATAACACACCGAAAATAAGACTTCAAATTACTTTACAAATTATTACTTTACTTTTCCGTCTTATGAAATTTAACCTTCTTTTGACATCACTTTCTTACACCATGATTTTGCTCCACAATGAGGGCATTTTAAATATCTCGTTGTAACAATATGCATCCCAAATGTATATGCCGCAAATGACGGAACAAATAATTCATTGCATTTTCCACATTTATAAAATCCAATCTTTCTCTCTCCCTCCATGGCAACTGCCACTCCTACCGCAAAAATAGCACATGCTATCGTAATCAAAACGACCTTTACAGGAAGTGTGATAACATCCGTATACATACAGACGATCAGGAGCAATGTAATAAAAGTCACTGTGGAAATAACGCCGATAATAATCGTTAATACAAACTTTGTCTTGTTTTCTTCTTTTTCCCTTATCATATTCACCATATTTTCCTCCGCTTTTTTTTGATAATCTTCCTCGGAAACCCGCTGTCCGGATAAAAGCTCATTCACCGTAATATCCAATTCATTACATAATGGTAAAAGCAATGATATTTCCGGAAATCCGTTTCCACATTCCCATTTTGAAATTGTCTTATCACTGATTCCCAATTTTTCGGAAAGCTGCCTTTGCGTATATCCTTTTCGTTTTCTTTCTTCTGCAATGAACTTCCCAATTAATAACAAGTCCATATGTGCCCCTCCTTTCTAAGAAAATTATCCAACATTTCTATTAATATTCACACCCAC
>WFLX010028440.1_pt1 | contig 19715 bp, 17 predicted proteins | sample 4967041 | NCBI WGS metagenome assembly WFLX01 (sample SAMN12857096, study PRJNA449069) | gut metagenome | isolation source: stool from male and female vole | host: Microtus ochrogaster | place: USA:Florida | collected 2017
TTAAACGAAGGTTGACAGGAATAACCTCCTAATCTAAAAAGACCAAAAAAGATGCTTGAAAATACCCAAATTTTACTGACTTTTCAATATTATTATTATGGTACATTAATAAAAACTTAAAACTATTTCATTATCATATAGACTTCTAATTAAGAAAAAGCAGATTAAGCCGATGTTATTTTTGATAAATCCTCTTTGTCGATTATATTTGTAAAGGTTTTTATGCAAAATTATCAAAAATGAAAAGAGCGTTTATTATATCGGTTATTTTTATTTTAACGGCATTCTCGGCGAACCTGAATGCAAGGATAAGGGTTGTGGATTCGGGTGATAATAACCCTATCGCCGGTGCCACAATAATCGGAAAATCCGGAATTATAGTCGGTTTGACCGACAAGAATGGTTATATTGGTGTTGAAGAGCAGGAATTGCCTGCAACGATTAGAAGTATCGGATATGAGGCGAATATCGCAACGCATGTGGATGAGACTGTGAAACTTGCCCCTGCAGTATATACACTTAGCGATGTAATTGTTGATGCCGAGAGTCGCCCTGTAAAGAGAGTGATCTGTTTTGCTCGTGAATTCAGCAGTGGTGTTACTTCTAATGATACGTTACAACTATATTGCGAATATATGACCGAATCTTTTGTTGCNGATGANAAAGTAAAGGGATACAAAAAANCNGATGTNCAGTNAAAAATTAANAATAANNAAGAATATGCCCGTNAGNTCAGCAANAATAGAGACAGTNTTTATATTCCCGGTAAGTATGACGACACGANAATGTNNAGATGGTTTGAAATGATTGCGTCATNACCGATTAATAAAATCAATNTTTCCGAGGATTTAGCCGGCAAGGAGTTTACCGACACAATTGACGGTAAATATGGACCCCAGTCAATAATAAAGAAAAAGAATGGAATACTGACTATAACTACCGACGAATTGAGTAACCATAAAGACCGTCAATGGTCGCCATTGTTTTTCAAATTGTTCGGGATGACGGTTGATGTTGAGGAATGTAAGTTGTCGGTTTCTTATCGTGCGGCTAACCAGCCTGTTATTGATATATATGATCTTATCAATATGGATTATAATATTCAGGTCCTGTGGAAAGGGAAGATTATGAAAAAAATATTCAATACCTCTGAGGCTGTAGGTATGAATACTTATATTGAATTGTATCCGGTAGAGATTACGAATATCTCAGTCGGTGAGTATAAAGAATTAAGAAAGGATAAGGAGCCCTTACCCTTTCAATATCCTGAAGGTTATCAGCCGTTGTCGCCTCGGATAGACGAGATGGTGAAACACCTTGATGCCAAATGATTCAGAAGTCCCTAAGACACTTTATGCGCCGGGGAGGATGAAGTTGGAGAGTGGATTTTCCGGCGATGCTCCTTCCATCATCTTTTGGCTGAATGTGAAAGAGGCTGCATAGTCATCGGTCACGACCGAGAGCAATGCCGGGCCTTTGGCGGATAACCACTCCTTCATTGTCTGCTCCAGATTTGCCGGGTCATCTACTGTCCATGCTTCAAATCCTATGGCTTTCGCCATTTCGGCAAAGTCAGGATTCTGAAGGTTGACTTCCAACGGCTTGAAGCCTGCGAGTTCCATTTCCCACTTAACAAATGCAAGTGTGCGATTGTCCGCCACAAGAATCTTTATCGGAAGGTTATACTGGATTATGGTAAGCAAATCACCCATCAACATTGTCAGTCCTCCATCGCCGCTGACGGAGATAACCTGACGGTCAGGGCATGCCATAATTGCTCCTATTGATTGAGGCATGGCATTTGCCATGGAGCCGTGCATGAAGCTGCCTATCATGATGCGGTCGTCTGCCGGCTCAAGGTAATGCGAAGTCCAGACATTGTTCATGCCGGTGTCGACGGTGAAAATTGCATCTTTGTCAGCCAGCCGGTTGAGCGTGTCAAACACAAATTCCGGACGGACACACCCTTTAGTGCCCGGATTTTTCACAGGCTCCTGCATCTTTTCCTTGATTGCGGCATAATCGGCGAGTGCTTTGTCAAGGTGGGTCGTGTCGGTCTTTTCAGTTAATTTCGGGAGCAATGCATCAATAAACATGCCTGCATCAGAACGTATTCCATAATTGACATGCCAATGGATTCCGATATTTTCAGCACGCACATCCACTTGAATTATCTGTTTCCCTTCCGGGAACTGGGGATATGGGAAATTAGTGCCAATCACCAGGATTACATCGGCATTATCCATGGCATTATAAGCCGACCACATTCCGAGATAGCCAAGATGACCGACATAATTTGGAGAATTCCTTGTGAGTTCAAGCTGACTCTTATATGTGGTCACGAGGGGGGCTTTGAGTTTTTCGGCAAGAGCCGCGATTTGTTCAGGGACTTCAGATGCTCCATGTCCGGCATAAATAGTAACTTTGCCGGCATTATTGAGCATATCAACGCATTTTTTGATTTCTTCATCAGATGCGGAAGCGAGCCGCTCGGTAAGGAGAGGCGATGCTGCGGAGTCTTCAGGCACTAACTCGCCGTTAATATCTCCCGGAATCGACACTACCGCCACGCTGCTGCGTGACACCGCTTCCTGAATACCTGCCTGTATCATGCGGGGAACCTGAGCCGGACTCACTGCCATTTGATTATATATGCTGCAGTTTTCAAAGAGCAATTCCGGTTTCGTCTCCTGAAAATATTGAGTGCCAAACATAGTGGAGGGGCAGGTGGATGCTATTGCCAAGACAGNAGCNAACGAACGTTNGNCGTCATAGNGTCCGTTGATAAGATGCACATGACCCGGACCNCTGCTCCCGGCGCATACCGCAAGTCTACCTGTGATTTGGGCTTCTGCACTCGCAGCAAAAGCCGCAGACTCCTCATGCCTGACATGAATAAATTTTATTCTGCCGTCTTTTGATATCGCATCCGTAAGCGCGTTGAGACTATCGCCGGTAATTGCGTAAATATTTTTAACTCCTGCATCTGCAAGGGTGTTCACCAGAAATTGCGACACATTTTGCCGGCTGCTTTTTTTTTCCATAATTTTTATGTTTTGTTCTTATCTAACCAAGGGGCTTGTAACTATAATCCGGCGGGAGAACATTGGCATAGGGTAAAAAAACGTTTATACTTTTCCAAGCCGGGTAAAGCCAGACAATAAATCCGCCATTCCATAGTAATTCGTGAATAATCACGAATCAGATATTATTTGATAAGTTGGGAAATCAGCCAGTTGGCTACTAAATCCACTACATATTCGGGACTATAATTATAAGAGTGGTCTTCTCCGGGGATAATTATTATCTCACTGTCTTTTAAAACTGTGTGATAGCGTTTCGCGTATGTATAAGGCACAACCACATCAGCCATTCCGTTCACTATAAGTGCCGGTCCGTTATATTTTGCTGACGTTTCATAGATTGGAAGGTTCATGGCAGTCTGTATATACCCGCGTCCTATCGGTTCTGCACCTCCTACTTCGTAGGTTGTCTGGTCGAGATGCCAGGGGTCGAAATGACCTCCATGTGTTATTCCGCGCAATGCATCATCGCGTAAAACCGAGGCTGCGGAAAGGAGCACTTCACATTCAATCTGAGGGTATCCGCATTCTCCGGCTACCATTGACGTCACTACCCCTCCCTGGGAATGTCCGAGCAATGAAATGTTTTTGGTGACACTGAGTTGACGCACATATCCGATGACACAAAGCAAATCATCAATTTCATTCGGCACAGTCATGTCTTGAAATTTGCCGTCGCTTTTCCCGCAACCATTGAAATCGAAACGCACCACTCCTATTCCGGCTTGATTAAGACGCTGAATAAGGGGTTCAAAAAGGTGAAAATTCATGTTGCCGCCGAAGCCATGTGAGAAAATCACCATAGGACATTTTTCTCCGGGCGAGAGCTCGGGAAGCGACATGCGTGCCGCCAATTTGCCCATCGAACCGTTGATATAGAATAATTCACCATTAGCTGTGACCTCGGGAGGAGTCACTTTAACGGGAGCCGCTGCAGATATATTCACTGTTGTCATATTNACNAAAACACAGAAAAGTAAAGNAATTATTGACTTCATCCTGATNTTTATACTATTTTNAAATTTAATCATCTCCAATCGTCAAACTCAATTTGTTTCGCTAATGATATTATCAGACTTACAATCGTAAGGAACTCACTTATCTCCTGTCATAAAATAACTGACAGCTTTCCTTCCGAAGATAGAACAACTGACTTTATACGAGGGTTCACCTTTCCCCTCCGATGTGCGGTGAATATAAATAGGTCATTTCCAATCTTACCGAACGGTCTTTCTCCGTAAGGAGAAGAGGGAGAAATCTGAACAAAAAATGATTATAAAGGGTTATTTCATTGATATAAATTTATAAATCGGCGGCAGAATCATGCACGCAGATAAAACCGGATTAATATGAAAAAACTATCATTTAAGAAAATTATCATTACATTTTCAATTATTTTTACAAGTCTTATAAGTTCTTTGAATATGAATGCGAAAAAGTCTTATATTTTCCTCGCGCCCGGCGTGGAGGAAGTTGAAGCCGTGACCACTATCGNTGCCCTCCGTCGTGCGGAGATTCCCGTTGTGACAGTTGCCGTTTCGGATAGTCTTCAAATCAAAGGTGCAACCGGTCAAACGCTTTTGGCGGATGTCTTGATTTCGGATGCGGATACATCAGAAGCGGATTGGCTGATAATCCCCGGAGGAGATCCGGGAGCTCAAAATCTCTATGCAAATAATGAAGTGAAAAACAAAATTCTTCAACATTATAAATCCGGTGGCCGTATCGCTTCCATTTGTGCCGGTCCGGCGGTGGTGCTTGCACCGCTCGGAGTTTTAGAAGGGAAAAAAGCGACATGCTATCCCGGTCTTGGTGACGCTATTGATGCCAACGGAGGTGAATATGTGAAACAAACCGTAGTGGTAGAGCCCAATTTAATTACGTCCGAAGGCCCGGGCACGACCCTTCCTTTTGCTATTGAGATAATCCGCATGACATTGGGTGACAATGCCGCGCAGACAGTAGCTGGTGGAATGTTGGTGGGTGAGTAATGTTCCAATGTCGCACGAACGGTTATCGCCGCTTTCGTGGAGCTTCGTAAATAAATGCCTTGATGAAAGCATATTCGCTAAAGAATATAAATTATTTAAATCAGCAAAATCATAAATTCATAAATTCAAAAATTATTGAGTCCGGTCTCTTGAAATATGGAAGCCGGACTTGATTTTAGCTTGATGAGGAAATGACCCCGGGGATAATATTTCAGTGATATGCTTGAGGTTCTGGAGACAACTTCAGACGTTATTTTTCATGACGGCATCGGTGTGACTGAATAAAATTATTGAGGATTAGTCTTTAAATCGCNGCGGACGGTAAGTATTGTTCCTGTTTCATCGCCTGACCGTGANTCGTTGAAGGTTTTCTTGAAACCACATCGGAGCTTAAGGAAATGAAAAATCTAAAAACCTGAATCATCATGGAGGATAGAAATACTGCCAAAACAATTAGTTCAGCCAAGCACAACATCAAGCATCATCATCAGAATGAAGCCGAAGGCAAATCCTAACGTTCCTAAATTGGAGTGCGTTCCTTCTTGTGTTTCCGGAATCAGTTCCTCCACCACAACATACATCATGGCGCCTGCGGCGAATGCCAAAAGGTAGGGGAGGACCGGCACCAGTATGGAGGCCAGTAAGATTGTCAATACAGCTCCCACCGGTTCTACAACGCCACTCAATGTTCCCATCCAGAAAGACTTGCTACGCGAATTTCCGGCGCTCCTCAAAGGCATTGACACAATCGCCCCTTCGGGAAAGTTCTGAATCGCCATGCCTGTTGAGAGTGCAATCGCACCTGCCATGGAAATATATGAATTTGATTCAATCACTCCGGCAAGTGCCACACCGACAGCCATCCCTTCAGGAAGATTGTGAAGCGTAATGGCAAACACTAATTTAGCCGTTTTTGAAATATGCGATTCTGGTCCCTCACTCTGATTGCTGTCTATATGCTGGTGGGGTATAATGTTGTCAAGAAATAATAAAAACAAGATGCCTGTCAGAAAGCCGATTATTGCAGGGGCTATGCTTGCCAATCCCTCTTTGCCGGTCATTTCGATAGATGGGATGAGCAGCGACCACACCGAAGCAGCCACCATCACTCCCGCAGCAAAACCGGTCAGGGTCTTTTGCAACCGGGCAGCTATTCCGTCTTTCATCAGAAACACGCAACCCGCGCCTAAGGTCGTGCCGAGAAAAGGCAATAACAATCCTATTATTATACCATTCATAAAAATTTAACAAACTTAAAATTTTTAAAGTTCATCTTCTCTGAATATGTCAGAAAATTATGAAATGGGAACAAAAAAAACTGCGCCACAAAAATATGGCGCAGCTTTCTTACAATATTTCAATAATCTGTTTTTTTGTTATTTCATAAACATCTTCACGCGATTCCAGCGTCCATCAAGAGCGTCAGGCACTTTATCTATGCTTTCATCCTGTTTGAACTTCTTAAATTGAGATTGACTCCAGATAAACGGAAGTTGACGAACATGGGCAGTGCCGAATTTCATCCAGAATGAAGTTTTCTCGCCGTTAATATCCGGCACGCGGGAAAGATTTTTTAAAGTGTCAAGAATCAATTCGCGAGAGAATGCCTTGGCATCAATGGAGCCGTCAGGACGGGTACGCGGCATCTCTGTTGTGCCATATCCGAGATCCCAACGTCCGTAGATTGACAACGGTTCGCGGTCTTCGGTATGGGTGATAAGGGCTTTTGCGGATTCTATGTCCTGCACAGTGTCAATGCGTTCCCAGAGTTGATTACGACGCATCGGACGCAGATTCATACTTTCCAATTCATAGCCTACCCAGAAATAGACAGGTTGGTTAACGCCGAAAATATGTTTCGGAGTAATCAAGTGATGGTCATAATCCAAATGAGTAGGCACATAGCCTGTTGAATCCGTAACCTTCACATCCTTGCCGTCGCATTTGAAGAGGGCGAATCTATTATAACTCATGTCAAGCAAACCGATTTCTCCTGTGTTGGCATCGATGATATGATAGCCGTTGAGATAAGTTCCGGTATTGTCGAGTGAGCAATATTCGTAAAACTCATCAATAGTGCGTGCGAATTGTTCAGCGGCTGCGGAACGATAGGTCAGCCAAACACCGAGAACTTTAGTTTTGTCATAAAGGTCAACGTGGGTTGTTTCATTGAATCCTATGCCATTACCGTTAAAGCCGAAGTCGGTGTTAGAGCCGAATTGACCCGGGCAGTTAGCATTTTGGGTTACGAAGTCCTCACCGATACAGTAGGTTACGGCGCAAGACTGTGCCCAGAAGCAGCACCATGAATTGTGAGTCCAGAACACATTGCCGTCAGGCATAATCTTGGTGAAGGCAGTACAATGGTCCGGTTTTTCTTCCGGAGAAAGTTTCTTGGCTGTGCCATATCCCATCACGAGTCCGATCTTGTCGCCAACGGCGTCAAAGAGGTCATACTGCGAATTGATGAAAATTTCATCCAGGAAAGTCAACGGATCGTTTCCGGCGTGGAGCACACTCTGTTCGGCAGGATAAGAAGAAAGGAGAAGGTCTTCAAACTTCACATCTTTCTTCGGCTCTGCATTCACCGCGCCGTCATAGATGCCGAGCTGACGGAACATCAGACGCACAATTTTCTCCACTTTTGGATCATCCTTGCGTTGCTGCACCCAATCGCAGAGATAATTATAGTTTTCCACTATTGTTGCTCCGCAAGCAGCAAGATACTCGGGTTTAACCTCGATAGAGATATCATCTTGAGGAGTGGAGCCTACCAAGAAATTGCTCCATGAATTATTACGGGTTGCCAGAATTGTATCTCCGGTCTGAACCTTACCTTGAACATAACCTGCGTTATATTCATTCTGGAAGATGCTTACGTTGGGGTTTTGCGCATAAATGGCATAATTCCAGTTGTTATCAATACACTGTGCGAATCCACAGGTATATTCATCCAGCACAAATTGAGTTGCCGGGGTATTTTTGAAATTTGGGGTGTATTTAGCCATGACTCTAATTCTTATTCCATAAACATTTTAACGAGATTCCAATTGCCATCGATTGCATCCGGGATGCAGTCGACCTCTTCAGGCTGCTTAAAGTCAGCCCAAATTGAGTCTGACCAGATGAAAGGTGTACCGTCGATATATGGCGAGCCATATTTCATCCAGAAGCTGGTCTTAGTGCCGTTGATGCTCGGCTTCATGCTGAGCGAAGAGAGCACTTTTCTAATTTCAGATGTAGAGAACGCCTTGGCGTCAATTGAGCCGTGGGGCTGATAACGCAGNAACTCTGATGTGCCANAGNTNTTATCCCAGCGTCCGGCGATANAGANTGGTTCAAGGCTCTCANTGTAAGTAATCAATGCTTTGGCGCTATCCATATCGTGCACATTCGGGAGATTGCGGTAGAGTTGATAGCGGCGTTTCGGAGCTCCGTCGATTGTCTGAAGTTCACGCCAGATGCGTTTGTAGATAGGATAGTTGCATCCCAATACGTGATTTTCGCTCACCATGTGATGGTCATAATCCAGGAACATCGGCTGATATCCGGTAGAATCTTTAACGGTGAGTTCGGAGCCATTCCCTTTAAAGAGAGCGAAACGGGCATAACTCATGTCGATAATTCCGAATTCTTCCTTGTAAGCATCCACAAGCATGTAAGCATTCAGATAAGTTCCGGTGTTGTCGATGCTGATGTAGTCGTAGAAATCATCAATAGATTTTGAGAACATTTCAGCAGCAGCTGANCGCCATGTGATCCAGATGCCANCAGTTNTTGACTCATTNTAGAAATAAGTTTCGGTTGTCTCATTAAATCCGATTCCGTGACCGTTAAACCCGAAGTCTGTGTTAGATCCGAATTGTCCGGGGCAGAATGAATTTTGGGTGAGGAAATCATCTCCGATCACGTATGTCATTGCACAACTCTGAGCGAGCAGGCAACACCATGAAGTGTGGGTCCAGAAAATTTCTCCGTTTTCCATCTTCTTTACGAAGCCTGAGCAACTGTCAACCTTAAGTTGATGAGGATGACACACAGAGCCTGAATTGTGTTCTCTCATTGAAGGTTCAGCCACTTTTCCTTCAGCTGCAAAGAGTTTGCCGAGAGGCTTTGCGATGGCATCCCAAAGATCCATCTGCGCATTGAGGAAATAGATATCAATGAAAGTCAGAGGATCATCGCCTGAATGCATCTTTGCGTCTTCCGGATCCATATTGGCGAGTTTAAGGTCATCGAATTTTACATCAGTAAGAGCTTCCTTATCAGCAGCGCCATGATATATTCCGAGTTGACGGAACATCAGGCGGATGATTTTTTGAGTTCTTTCATCTGTAGAGTTCTTTTCAGCCCAATCGCAAAGATAATTGTAATTCTCCACCAAGGCATTTGTGGCGAGTTCCACTGCCCCTGCAGGGGGTGTTACGGAGTCGGCACCGGGTCCTTCATCAAGTACATACCAGCGCCAGGTATTGTTACGGGTGGCTTTAATCAGATGATTGGTCTGTACCTTACCCTGAACATAGCCTGCATTATACTCATTTTGGTAGATGCTGACTCCCGGATCTTGCGCATAGACTGCAAAATTCCAGTTATTGTCTATACACTGGGCAAAGCCGCGTGTATATTCATTGAGCACATATTCTCGAGGCTCAGTGTTTTTAAAATTAGGTTGATACATGATAATTAAATTTTAATAATACATCTTTATTTATTTGATTCGTCAGAGTGTGCGGGAGCTGCAATTTCAGAAGCGGAAGCAGAAGCTGTAGCCGGCTTCAAATCTTTTTCTTTATCTTCGAGTTCTTTGGCGCGGGCAACAACCACGATCTTACGTATGATTACGATAGCGGCTGCGGCAAGAGCCATCCATAAGCAGATTTGGAATGCCACTACGGGATGAGCCTGAGTTGACTCGTGGAATACTTTGGCAACGCCATCAATAATGAAAGGAGCAACTACATTGCCGATAGAGTCCATTGAAGCGAACCATGCCAATGTCAATGTGAGGGCGACACGTGAGGAAGCTTTTGAAAGCTTGTTGTAGTATGCAGGTTGGGCGATGCCATAGAAATATGTGGCGATCAAGATGCCGACACCTACGAGCCAGATGCTTGCAGGAGCAACAACGATGAGCAAGAAGCCAACGGCGATAGCCAGGATAACTACTACTGCTACCCAATTTTTCAATATTCTCAGACACCAGTTAAGTGTATAACCTGAAGCCATAATACCGAAGAACAATACTGAGGTAAGGTCGCCTGCAACAGAAGAGTCCTTAAAGAGGAACGGGATGTAAAGGCTGATGGCTGCAATCACTAATGTGATGAAGAAATAGAAGGCGCAATAGCGAACAAGCATTTTGATATTAACCTCCTTGGAGAATTTATAGTGCACTTTGGGCACATTCTGTTTAGCTGCTTCTGCATTGCGGAGTTTAGAAGGATCAGTGATATATTTCCCGAATCCCTTGGAGAAGAATAGAGGCACGAAAGGCAACAGATAAATTAGGAATGGGAGACGCCAGTTGATTTTTGCAAGATAACCTGTAGCAATAACGCAGCCCATGAGCACGAGATTCAATGTGGCTGAAGTATAACCATATTGTGCTGAACGCTTGTCGCCGTCAAACATATCCGCAATAAAGGCTGATGCGAGCGGCGAGAGGATTCCGGCAGCGATGCCGATGAGGAAGCTCAGGAGAATGAGCATTATCATACTCTTTACGAAGAAGAAAAGAACGCCCATACATCCGAAGAACAGACAGGTCCAGAATGTCAATCGGTTGTTGTTAAACTTCGTGCCGATCCAGCCGCCAAGGAATACGAACGGGATAGCTGCGAAATTCGGACCAACCTCCAGCATCTGGGTTTCCAGAGCCGATGTGCCGGGGAAAATTTTTGTCAAATCACCCATGATAGGAGAAATTGCCAGTCCCGGAATCGAAGTACAAATGAAGATGATGTATAGATTGAAGACCGCCCAAAACGGTAGCATCTTCGACCCATAACCGGATTTAATTTGAAATTTCATAGTAGTATTTTTTTATAAGTTAATAATATTCGGTTACAAGTCTTAGAACGTAAACATAAGTTGAGTCTGGATACGATTGTCGTGTCCTGTAGTGTTTGCCCATGTTCCGTGAATACCATATAGATATTCTACACCCCACTGGAGATAAGAAGTGATGTTATAGAATACGTTGGTGGCGAAATAGAACCCATACTTATAATCATTGTCAGGGTTTGTGAGAGCGTAATCCTTAACTCCCCAGACGCGGGCTTCAGAAGCCATGACATTCCATTGCCAGCGTTTCGCGAAATTGAGTGAGGAGCCGATGTTAAGACCCATCATCGGAGTTGCTTTCATTTTGCCGGGATGAGCATCATCGGGGATATAAGAAATTGGAATTCCGGCTACATCCTGCAGGTAAGCACCTATACCTTGACCGTATACGGCTTGCAGATATAGAGTCCAGGGCTCAACGGGTTGAACATTTCCTGAGAGCATCACTGCCCATCCGAGTTCAGTTCTCTTATTTCCCGTGACCATATCCTTATACATGAAATTTCGAATCAATCCGGAAAGGCGAACACGCATCGAGGGTGATTTTTGATATTCAACCCACATCGGAATGTCCGGCACAACCTGATCGTAAGCAGTAGTGTTGGATAATTGTTGTCCGTCCAGGGAAGGATAATCTTTTCCTCTGTAAACGCCATTGGATGAATAGAATGAAGGATAATCAAGACCTGCAGCAAAGCGGAACCCGTTATAGCTTTTTGATTTATAGCTGACTTCGTATGCTACGTTTGAAATACATCCGCTCGGACCCTCCGGGTCAATTGTCGGGGGTTGACAAGCATATACGTCTTGCATCAATGTCAATTTCTGACCGGCTGTGAATCCTCTCCATGTCAAGTAGGCTCTGAGGAAGTTCAATCCGGGCGACATGCCGTCTGTGCCGATTTTAAAATAGCCGGTTATTTGATTTTCAGTGCCTCCGAATCCGGTGACTTGCATAGACAAAGCGCCTTGGAATGGATTAATGTAGACATCCGAGCGATGACCGGGTACTGAAGGAACGGGTATTTTGGAAGTAACGAAACTGATTCCGGCTCCGTCTGTCTTATAAAGATTATTGCCAAAGTCCGTTCCGATTACGGGATTAACGTATCCCCCGATGGTGAGGATAAACTTGTTGTTGGGAGTGCGAATAGCAAATGTCGGAGTAGGCACCTCTTTCGGACCTACGGGCATATCCCTTTCGATAATAGCTTTTAAGGTGGAATCTTTCTTCACCTTCACGNATTCAATACGTGAACTTTTTTCTGCTNNCGAATCCTNCTCNTCATCTACAGTCTNCNCAAGCACNNCACCTNCTGAAAATAAANGCAANAGTCCTAACGTAGATGTGCGTAAGTGTGTAATCATAGTAGTAAAGGTAATTTAAGGGTGACTTCAATAGTTTACGTCCTATTATTCGATACTTTCAACTTTTTAGAAAAATGCAGGGAGTAATGGGATTGGTCTCCTATCAATTTGCTTTTCAAACAAACTGAAAAATAAAATAGTTCTCTCAAAGGAGTTTTTTAACACTTTCAGTTTAAACCAATAACATTTGATTTCTGTTTATCATATATAAGTTTTAAGCATAAATAGCATCTTATTGTTCTATTGATATTAATAATGTATATAGCCACTAAAAATTGCAATGTTTGCTAAATATTCTTTGCTTCTTACTTTTCTTATTATTGTTTCATTAAATATGCCTATATGAAATACGTTGACTCCGGAGCAGGCAAACTCCCATTAATTACACTTATTGCCATTTTGTCAATTTCCCTGACAGTTAACCTTCCGGGGTTGGCTATTTCTCCAATTATGGGAAAACTTCAGGAGATTTTTCCCCACGCTTCTGAATTTGAAATCCAACTTCTGACAGTTCTTCCGAATCTTGTCATCATACCCTTTATGTTAATATCGGGTAAATTATCGGTGGGTCACAGTCAGTCATTGTTGGTGACGATCGGATTGGTGATTTATCTGTTTGCGGGAGTTCTGTATTTCTTCGCCGGTTCGATGATAGAATTAATTCTTATCAGTGCGCTGCTCGGAGTCGGATGTGGCATTGTGGTGCCACTTGCCGGTGGTCTTATCGGACAATATTTCGTTGGCTCAGCTCGCGTAAAATATCTGGGTTGGAAGAGCGGCGTGTCAAATTTCACTATTATCCTCGGCACACTATTCGTTGGATTAGTGGCAAGCAGAAACTGGCACCTTCCATTCATAGTCTATATGATTCCTATCGTGCCGCTCTGCTTAATACCGTTCCTAACCAAGGGATATATTGACGCTCATAAAATTGCTCCGGTTTCCACTCCTCCTTATGAGCCGTTGAAAGAGCCGAAACCGTCTCCCTCCGCAGCGAAAGCCAATGTAACGCATCCCACAGATGTGAATTTTCATTTCTCCGGGAAGTTGGCATTCAAACTCCTGTTGGGTGTGATCCTTATCTATTTCGTTACAACTTATTCTTCTGAGGTCGTATCTTATTACTTACCTTTCACATTCTCGCATTACGGTCTTACCACAAGTGACACCGGCGATGCTACTTCGCTCTACTTCCTCACATGCACGGTAGCCGGATTTCTCCTTCCGAAGACAATTAAAGTGGTAGGCAAGGATGTTCTGATTTATGGAGCGATGGTCGTAATGGTAGCGTTATATCTCACGGGATTTTTCCATCACTATGCTGCATATCTTGTAGCAGTAGGAATTATGGGATTTGCCTATGGCACCATGCAGCCTATTATCTACGATAAAGCCACANATCTTGCANCGACGGCTCAGGAATCAAGCAAGTATTTCAGTTATGTATTGGNTGNCAACTACATCGGCATTTCTCNTACTCCGNTGATTGNCTCAGGAATGGCAAGACTCTTCGGGGCGCAACATGACACCAACTTCTCTTATATCCTTAATGGCTCTATAATGGTATTGTTGCTCGCATTCATGTTCTGGAAGCGTCGCACATACTCAGTATCCGTTGACCCGGCATTATATAAGAATTAAAAATTAAGCTCGCCGCTTCGCTAAGCGAGCACGCCATCAAACACACGCGTGCCGAAATAAGAATTAAGAATTAAAAATTAGTTGGGAGTTATGGTGAAGGTGATGGTGCCGCGGGCTGTTTTGCCGGCTTCGTTATGAAGCGGTTGCCATCGCGCCTGACGTGCAGCTCTCTCACACGCATCGTGAAGTTTCGGGTCTCCTCCCGAAGCGCGGGCGGAAGTAACTTTTCCTTCCGCGTTCACCGTTATGGCGACTTTGACAGTCTTTTTTGAACTCAAAATTACTTTAGGAGCAGGGCATCCGAGAAATTTCCAACCGTTGGCATTGCCGCTGATGCCGGTAGAGGTGCCTCCTGAACCTGACGCATTGTTGGTGCCCGAAGTTTTTCCCGGATTTTTGAATGCGTTAGCCACTTTTGATTCGGCATTTTTAATCTCCTTTTCGGNAGCCGAAGGTGNGGTGGACTTTACGGATGATTNTTGCTTCTGAGTTATCAGTTTTTCCTTTGGAGGGGCAGGTNTGGGATTCTCATCTTNCAAAACAGGGCGAACACTTTCATCCGGATTATCCTTAACTTCCGGATTCCCNTGCGCCTCAGGTGCGGCTGCAACTTCAGCCACATTGTTATCCTCCCCCGGGTCGATCAACTGAGGGTCGAGAAACAATTCCTCGTCTTCCCCGATTTCCGGAATTGAAGCCTCTGCCATTCTTGCCTTGTCAAAACCGATGTTGCCATAGAAAAGGAATAGAAAGAGCAGAAGGGCAAAGAGAATGGTGACGCCTGCCGCAATTAAAGAATCGCGTGAGGGTTTTCCGTTATTTTGTGCAGGCGAAAGGATTCCGGCATTATGTGAAGAGACTGATTTCATTTCCTCTGTCTGAAACTTTTATTTAGTCGGCAAGGTTCTGCTTTTAGTCGCGAGTACAAGTCGCAAATTGCTGCGTACTGCCATATCCAATATATCCACAACTTTCCCGTAAGGCACACGCTCATCAGCATATAAGGCTACAGGGCGAAGAGAGTCTATGGCTTGAATTGCTGTGAGGCGTTCAGTGAGTTGTTCCTTATCGAGTTGGCGCGGAATGGAGAGCACCCCGGTAGAATCATTGCGATTTTCCACGAGGAAGATATTGCAGACGCTATCCACATATACTTCCGTGGTAGGCTTCTGATTAGATTGTTCTCCACTTTGCGGAAGGTTTACATCAATGGCTGCAGGATGAATCAAAGTGGAGGTGACCATGAAGAAGATGAGCAGAAGGAAAATCACGTCAGTCATCGAAGACATGGAGAAAGTCTCAAGAGTAGGGAATTGACGTTTTAGAGCCATATTCAGTCAAGTCTATGAAATATTACACCGGCTCATTGAGCAAATCCATAAATTCGATGCTGCGCGCTTCGAGGCGGTTCATAACCCTGCCGATACGCGCTACAAGATAATTGTAGGCAAAAAGAGCGATAATGCCTACGACGAGACCTGCAACGGTTGTCACCAACGCTTGATATATCCCCCCCGACAGAAGAGATATATTAGAAGCTGAGCCGGCTTTGGCAAGGGTGAAGAAAGCCTGAATCATACCTACGACAGTGCCCAGGAAGCCGAGCATAGGAGCACCTGCGGCGGTAGTGGAGAGCCAGGGGAGACCTTTGCCGAGGTTAGCGACCTCCAGATTGCCGGTATTTTCTATAGCCGCCAATACATCCTGTGTGGGTCTGCCGATGCGTTGCAATCCCTTCAACACCATGCGTGAGTAGGGTGTGTCGGTGTTTTTGCAAAGATTCACTGCACTTTCCAGATCTCCTTCATGCACATAATCCTTGATGCGTTTCATAAAAGTTGGATTCTCTTGCAGAGCGCGGTTGATAATAATCATTCGCTCTGTGAAGACATATACTGTCAGAAGAAGCNGNAGANCAAGANGGANCATANTATAGCCGCCANCCATCACNAGCNACCAGAAAGATAAGGATTCCATCTATATTGAAATTTATTGTTCTGAATCAGTTGATTAAAATTTTTTAGTTGCAAATGGTGCGATGGAAAATCGCATAATGAATATTTCACTCCAGGCATTTGAGATATTGCCGGATTGTTTCGGCTATGCCGAGATAAAGAGCATCGCATATCAGAGCATGCCCTATGCTGACTTCATCAAGATGGGGCATTTGAGAATGAAAATATTTAAGATTCTCAAGGCTCAGATCGTGACCCGCATTCAAACCGATACCCAACTTATGAGCCTCCTGAGATGCCTCTATGAATGGCTTTATGGCTTCTTCCCGATTTGTGGCATATAAGTCAGCGTATGGTTTGGTATATAACTCCACCCGGTCGGCTCCGATTTCGGCANCTGCCTTTACTTGCGCCGGNTCGGCAGCCACAAAGATGGAACTTCTGACTCCGGCGTTGCGCAATCGTTCTACTACTGAACGCAAAAAATCCTTATTCTGAATCACGTCCCAGCCTGAGGAGGAGGTCAATTGTCCGGGCAAATCAGGCACGAGTGTAGCTTGCGCCGGATGATTCTCTTCCACCAAAGCCAAAAAATCTTCCGAGGGATATCCTTCCATATTGAATTCCGTGGAGAGAACTTTGCTCAACTCTCTCACGTCGCTCTTGCGGATATGGCGTTCATCGGGGCGCGGATGCACGGTGATTCCCTGCGCTCCCATCTTTTCGCAGTCGAGGGCGAAAGCCGTTACGTCGGGGTTGTTTTCGCCGCGGGCATTGCGGAGGGTGGCAACTTTATTTATATTTACGCTTAAGCGTGTCATAATTTATCAAAGAAATTAACGTTGATAGAGAAAAATCGGCACGATATTTGTAACTTTATCAGTGCTGAAATGGTTGATATAATATAATTCCTGTTGAATTAATGTAATTTTGCATCAACCATAATGCAAAGTAAGCAAAAAAAATTGACATTTATGACAGCCAAAGACGTTTTATCCTCACGTGCAAATCAGAATCCCCTTCTTCCGATAAAGAATGTGGACTCTAATATGCCTCTTTTTGAGGTTCTGCCGCTCCTTTTGGATGCGCCCGGACGCCTCTTGGGTGTTACAAAGTCCGGGGAAATAATAGGGCATATTGACGAGACTTCACTTCTTGAAGGTCTCGGACGGATGATAATGCCCAGAGACGACAGCAGCACATTGACCCTCGAATGTAAACCGGAGCAATATTCAGCTTCCGTTATAGCCCATGCAGTTGAAGATGCAGATGCTCACCTTGTGGATTTAATTTCGCGGGGCACTGAAGACGGGCGACTCCGCATCACATTGCGCGTGCGCGCACTTGATTCGGAAGGAGCGGTGCGCAGCCTTGAGCGCTATGGATATGAAGTGATAGAGACATCCGCTGAAGGGGGCTCAGCCGACCAATCCATACTTGCAGAGCGCCTCGCCTCGCTCCGCACCCTCCTGAATGTTTAATCCCCCATTCAATCACGATTACGCGTGATTGAATCGAAGGAGAAAAAGGTGACCCATAGCGGCATCCGTTCTTTTTATTGATGTAGGGAATTTTTAATTACTCGTTTATTTTCCAATAGCCGCCTTTAGCAGCTCCGAAACGTTCAATATGTCCTTCAGCCTTTAATATGGTTTTGTGTATGATAGAATCAATTGTCACTTTTGCGACGGTTGCAGTCAGCACATAACATTTGACAATTTTCAGCCACTGTTTTACCACCTTGACTCCAAGGCGTGATATGATCTCCTTGCATTTCTGAAATTTCAAAATGATTTCCGCATTTGGGACAGAGACCATTTTGACGTTCATAAGCTTCTCTTTTCATATTATCGGTAAAAGAACGGATATTAAGTTTGCGTTCATCACCTGAGAGCACATATTCGTATATGCCTTTTTTGCTTGTAACGTCATCGTCCATCATTAAACGTTTGATGTCATCTTCCAAGGCAGTAGCACTATATGTATTATTCTTGAACCTATTATAGAATAATCCCCAGTCCAAGCCTTTCATTTCTCTACGATATTTTGGGAAAAGCATCCTAATCCAAGAGATGACCATTTGAAAATATTGCCATTCAGCATCAGCATTAGTATCGTGTTGATGAGCCGCCATATATTTCTTCAATTCATCATCACCTCCACCGTTTGTAATCCAATATAGGACTTTTTCAAGAATTTCCTGGCGAATTGGATTGCCGGGTACAAAATCCTGTCCCAGTTTATAAGCAACACAATTTGATTTACTGAATTTTCGTTTGGCTGCGCTTAACCAAGCTCCGGGGAATGCAGCGTTTCTTAATTCTTGCTTGGTAAGTTTTTCTCCTGCAATATTGATAATTTCGAACCAATCAAGTTTTTCATCGTCTGTTCCATTCTCACAAATATAAACTTGGAGCGGATAGTTAAGGAATTGTTCAGTCTGATTTTTGGAAAGATTAGGGAATGCCTTTGGTGTACCATTGAGATTAACAAAAAACTCGCCCTCTGCATAGGAACAGATACTTAGAGTCCTTTGCTGACCGTCAAGCAATTCATAAGTTCCATCTTCATTTTTCACCCAATACATCACATTAAGTGGGAAACCCTTAAAAATAGAGTTAATCACTTCTTCTTGTTGTTTAGGTGAATAGACAAATTCCCGCTGGTATTGAGGGCGAATGTTTAATTTACCACTGAAGCCAACAACACCTTCTTCTTCATTATCTTCAAAACCATCTATTAATTCGCGAATAAGAATAGTTTTGGGAGATATTTTCATTTTGAGTTCAGATTGCATTTCTCTTTTTTCGTATTATTATCCGGGCATAAGTAATTTTGCCATTTATCTTACCTTCTGCATTTTTAATCATGCCTAATATTGAGGTTGCGAATAATGATTCTTGCGTATTTGCTCTTACCATTGACCTTTGTATCTCTTGGGTCATTGAGCAATCCAGCGACTCTTGAGTTTGATGAATATTCGCTTGTAGAGCCGTACCCCCCCCCATAACAGGCTGTCTCACAGTGCTTTGCGAGTTCCAAAGACCATTAGAGAATCCATTGCCCTCACTTTCGGTTGCGCCATAAATTTCAAATTGATCAGGATTATATTTATCGAGGAACGTTATTGGCACACCCATATAGCCCTCATAGTCCATAGGAATATCCGCAACACGACTAACTTCAATGGCATCATAATTATCGTATTTGGGATATTCTTCTGGAGAATAAGTCTTATACAAGTCTAATTCTTCGTGACGTTTTTTGTGGTCAAGATTAGTGTACCAACAAATATTCCCCATACTTCGCCATTTCTGTCCAGATTCATCAACCCAATAACGAGTAGCACGTGGTTCGTAACTATCAGGGACAGTAAAAGCCATATCCCCGCACTTGTAGCNAAGCCACAATTTATTATTACGGATTAATGGAAAAATTTCCTTATATGTAATCGCATTTTGATTTCCTCCGCCTGCTCCTGAAGCTGTGCTATCTGTTCTTCCAGTGCGGATAATTTCTTGATACGGTTCTCAATCATTCTCTCTGTCATAATGACTTCTCCTTTCGCTCTCAAAGAATTTCACAGCCCCAAAAGAATCTTCCTGACTATT
>WFLX010370736.1_pt1 | contig 19712 bp, 10 predicted proteins | sample 4967041 | NCBI WGS metagenome assembly WFLX01 (sample SAMN12857096, study PRJNA449069) | gut metagenome | isolation source: stool from male and female vole | host: Microtus ochrogaster | place: USA:Florida | collected 2017
CGCAACAGCCGTGTCCTTGACCCTGCATGTGGCAGCGGCGGCTTCCTTGTCATGGTACTCGACCATGTGCGCCGTCAGATAACCGAAAGTATTTATCCAGACAGGACTAACGCAGAGCGAGAGGTACTGGCCAACGAAAAGGATATTAACGATATAGTGCGCCGCTATGCAGAGTCAATGCTATTCGGGTTCGACTTTGATCCGGACTTGAAGAAAGCGGCAAAGATGAACATGGTCATGGCCGGAGATGGTCATAGCAACATTTTCAATATAAACTCTCTTGAATATCCAAACGGCTCACTCCCGGATTTGGGTCGTGTCGGCGAGGCTGTTCGTCTGAGCGTTGAGGCTAAAGGTGATGCGGCTACAACTGATCCGCATTTCGCAGCCGATAGTGCAATGGGTAAGTTCGACATGATATTTACCAATCCACCCTTTGGGTCAAAGGTCGAGGTTGCCGTCGGTATTGTAGAAAGGTACGAACTTGCTCAATGGATAAAATCACCCGAAGGTCTCTTTATCGAGCAATGCTATAACTTCCTCAAACCCGGTGGAAAAATGGCAATTGTATTGCCCGATGGCATACTCAGCAATCCCAATACCGAGAAAGTCAGGGAATGGATTCTTTCCAAATTCAAGCTCATAGCGTCGATTGACCTTCCTGTTGAGACATTCCTTCCGCAAGTAGGAGTACAGGCATCGCTGCTCTTCTTACAGAAGAAAACCAATGTAGAAATGGCTCAGAAAGAGGACTACGATGTGTTCATGGCTATCGCTGAAAAGGTCGGCAAAGACCGTCGTGGCAATCCCATATACAAGCGTGATGATGACGGAGCCGAGATTCTATATCTCACGCCAGTTGACCGTGTGACCTACAACCGTCACGGAGAACTCGTGACCCGTAGCCGTATGGAGCGTATGCGCCGCCTCGACGATGACCTTCCTGAAATTGCAAAGGAATACAAAAAGATGATGGGAGTATGAAGGTATCAAAGTTAAAATATAACGAGATATTATCTGCTCCTGTAAAGAGGGTAGACGCATCTTTTCAGTTAAGCGAGGGACGGTATATCCGTAATCTTATAGAAAGATTGCCATTCAAAAAAATCACTTGTGGAGAAGTGTCTAAACGAATATTCCATGCGGGTAGATGGAAAAGAGTTTATATATCTTCGCCTAAACATGGAGTCACTTTATTGGGAAGTGCATCAATGCTCAAGGCAGATTTAAGTGATGAAAAACTCATTTCCAAGAAATACACCGAAGATATACCGGATAAAACCCTGCAAGCAGGGTGGATACTTATTTCGTGCTCAGGCACGATAGGCAACTGCGCGTTTACAAACGCGCAACATGCTGGGAAGCTTGCTTCCCAGGATGTTATTCGGCTTTTGCCGAATAACATCCTGGGAGTTGGCTATATCTATGCCTACTTAGCATCCAAGTATGGTTACTCTTTGTTGACACAAGGAACTTTTGGAGCAGTCATACAACACATTGAAGCTGCAAATGTAGAATCAATACCCATCCCATTATTTCAAGAAGAACTGATTGCGGAAATCAATGACATGATTCTTAGATCAGCTACATTAAGAGATGAGGCCTTTAATGACCTTAGTAAGGTTCATAAATTCTTTAACGATAGGATTAACCCCACGGCTAAGTCTCATCATCATAAGATTAGCCTAACCTCAATACAAGCAAATAATTCTCGGATGGACGCTGAATCATACGAGAGTGATGCAAAGTTGATTCTTGATTCTATTGTAGAGAATCTATATTATGAGTCGCTCGGTTCTCTCGTGGATGAAGTATATACAGAGGGTATCTTCAAAAGAGAGTACGTGGAAAAAGGCGTTCCATTTATGATGGGATCAGAAATTTTGAAATCAGTTCCCACTGCATCCAAAAGCATTTCTCGTAAGCAAGCATTAAAGAAACCTGAACTTTACGTCAAGAAAGGATGGTTGTTGATGACATGTAGTGGCTCGATTGGAGATATTGTGTATGCAGACTCCCAACTTGCCGAGTTCATCTATACACATGACTTGATCAGAATTACACCAAAATCAGAAGACAATCAATTCTATATCTATGGTTTTTTGTCATCCAAAATAGGAAAGAAACTTTCTAACCTTTTTAAGTATGGTTCTGTAATTCAGCATGTGGACGCTTCTCAGATAGCAAAATTGCCGATTCCAATATTTGAAGACATAAAGGATGAGATAATCTCTCTTGTAAGAGATTATACCGAAAAATTTGAGCAGGCAAAGTTGTTGGAACTTAAAGCAATCTCCATGGTCGAGTCCGAGATTGAAAAATGGAAATAGTAACACATCAGATAACACCAATCATATACAATGGCAAAAGTTTGTACGCCAAAACATAGCACCGGACCGGTTAACGCAGGGGAAGAGCATCTGTTGCACTTCCTTCAGGTCAACTTGCCAGATAGCTATTACATAATTCCTAATGGTGAGTATCCAAGTATCAACCCACAAGGTGCTACTCAATATTGGGAATATGATTGCATTGTAGTTGCACCACACGCAATCTACAATATTGAGAATAAAGACTATAAGGGTAGGCTTGAAGCATACGACAGTTCGTGGTATCACAACGACAAGGAAATACCAAACCCCATCAAGGGTGCCACCTACAAAGGAAAGATTCTCACCGACTATCTGAAGAAGAAAGATGGTCGCTGGAGAGCTGCATGGATTGAGTCGATTGTCACTTTGAGCAATCTCAACCAGACCAAGGCCGGATTTGAGCCGGGTTCGGCAAGCGACAACAAGACCTTCCTGCTCAATGATGATTTGATTGAATTCATCATGGATCCGACACGCCTTCCCCACCACACGATGGATGGTGCTATCGCATCATACCAGTTAGGCATCACTGACTATCTTGTGGGAAGCAGCGAAAAGAAAGAGCATAAGAAAACTCAGGTGTGTGGCATGATAATTGACGAAATTCTTGCCACAACTGATGATTATATAGAGTATCTGTGTCATAAGAAATTTCCGGCGGACAAGAAATATAAGGTGCGCGACTACGCCCTTAACCCTACAGGCATGTCGCCCATGCAGTTGGAGAAACATGCTAAACTTGTCAAAAATGGCGAGATTACAGAAGAATATCTGCCCGACAATACCGGTGTTATCATAAAGAGCAAATATCAGTCGGATGATGACCACTATTATGTAATTACCCCATATCAGGATGATCGAAGCTTGCGCAGCGAGATTGGGCGAAACACCTTTACCGAACTCGACAAGATTCATATTCTTCTGAATGTTGCCGAGGCTCTTTCGCTTGCCCACGATAACAATGTTATTCATAGGGATGTCAGACCGGAAAACATCTTCATTCAGCCTAACCGTAATGCAGCTCTCGCCAACTTCGGACTGGCATACAATGAAGCGCATGAAGATTCAAGTTTTGCGGAAACGGTTGACCTTGATTCATTCAACTATGACTCATATACATCCGAAGATGTAATTATTGGCGATTATTCGGCATCATCAGATGTTTATTCTTTCGGTGTGCTTGTCTATGAATTGATGACCGGTAAGACAGTGCCTTTCAGCAATTACAAGGAACTTTTGATGAAAGGCGGTTCATTGCCGAACGATGTTTTGCCGTCGATGGTTAATCCCAATGTAGAAAAATGGGTGGATGAAGTATGCCGACGCACCATTGTGGTTGACCCAACAGAACGTTGGTCGGATATTGATGAGGTGCGTAATTATATCCTTGAGCAAGGTTTGATAGCACATACTGCTCAGCCCACAGACAACACTGCAACAGGTTCTCTTGATGACTTGAAACCTACCGATAGAATCACAAACGACATTGTGCTTGGAGAGATGCTCGGCGAAGGTGGTTTCTCAAAGGTGTTCAAAGCAAAGCATCAATATCAGCCGGGTGAGATTTTCGCGGCCAAGATATTCAAGGAGGGCGTAAGTCCGCAGGCAACGGTTGATGAATTTAACGCATTAAAAGACCTCAACCATCAGAATATTGTCAAATTCACGTTCAATGGTAACACCAACGGCGGGTTGTTCTATACCTTAATGAAATATGTTGACGGCACAGATATTCGTCGCTATGCCAGCGGCGACACATTCCTGCCGTTGCCGATCGTGAAGAGTTTCTTGAAACAGATGCTCTCTGCATTGGTATATATTCAGGAGAAACAGCCGCCGGTAATACATCGCGACATCAAGCCGGAGAATATAATGTATTGTAAAGACAATTCATTTGTTCTCATCGACTTCAATATTGCCACCAACAGCGAAGGCGATCGCCACAAGGTAGGTACATATCGATATGTAGCTCCAGATCTCATCAGCGGTTCTAAGATGAACTGGGACTTGGGTGCAGACACATTCGCACTCGGTGTCACCGCATACGAACTGCTATCACATATCTACCCATGGGGCAACAGTCCGGCTCCAGTATTGGATAAAAAGCCTGTTGACATCCATGACCGCAATCCTCATATTACGGATAAGTTCGCAAAATTTATAATGAAGGCTTGCGAAACCCGTAAGGAGAATCGGTTCCAGAACGCCAAGGAGATGCAGGATGCGTTTGAGGCTATAGATCGCATTGATTCCGGAGTCGATTTCTATACCAATACAGGTGAAGAATATAATATTGTTGATTATATCAACTCCCTCTACAGTCAGAGCGTAAGGGGTAATGCCGGAACACGCGCCGGATTCAAGAACGACAACATACTCGATAAACTTACATACACCGAAACAAGGCTTGACTCAAAACTGCTTGAAGACATAAAGAATGGTGATTACAAGTTGATAATCATCACAGGTAACGCAGGTGACGGCAAGACAGCCTTTATCCGTCAAGTGGAACGTGCCGGAACTGAACTGCATTACGTAGAGTCGCGCAATGGTGCTAAGTTCCATCTCGGGAGCGTAATGTTTGAAAGCAATTATGACGGTTCGCAGGATGAGCATAACTTGAAAAACAATGATGTGCTTGCCAAATTCTTTGAACCATTTATCGGCATCGAGGATTATCGCACAGCTGTTGAGGGCAGAATCATCGCCATCAATGAAGGCCGGCTTATGGAGTATTTGGAATCGACCCCTGAGCTCACCAAACTATACAATGCAATTGATGAATACTTCTATAAGGAGGGCGTGACTCCGCTGCCGGAGGGTGTAATGGTTATAAACCTCAACCTTCGTTCTGTAACTGCACTTGATGAGAATGGAGATTCTCTCTTGCGCAAGCAGATAAAAGCTCTTACCGATAAGAAACTGTGGACAAAATGCGTCAACTGTCCGCTCTCCAACAAGTGTTTCATTAAATACAATGTTGACTCATTCAATGACACAGCCGTTGGCAATGAGATAATCAAGCGACTTGAATGGATAGTCCGTACAATTGTCTATAAACGTGAGTTGCATATTACCATGCGCGACCTCCGTTCAATGATTGCTTGGATGTTGACCCGTGACTATGCGTGTCAGGATATTCCCAACCTTATAGAACTATTGGATAAGGCCAAACGTGAATATGAAGAGGCTGAAGAAGGGGATGAAAAAGAAAAGAANCGCCTCATATACGAAATAGAACGTCAACGCTGGTGGATGCGCTACTATTTCAATATCACTGCTCCGNAACACAACTGGTTTCCTTACCAAAAATCGGAAGACCGTGTGGTGAAACTGCTACGTCAGACCGATATTGCCAATGTAGCAATTCCAGAGCTTGACCGTAACCTCTATTTCAGCCCGAAATCAGAGGATGAATATCTGTCTTTTGCAGAACGTCGTTCATCTCTTATTGAAGACTTCAATGACACAGATGAACTCCGCCCATNTTANCTTATGAGTGAGCATGATGTTCATCTTCTGAAACTGCGCCATCAGACTTATATCCGTCATCAGTATTTTGAGGGAGCTTTCCTTCATGATAAGGAGGGGTATATGAAGCGACTGCCATTCCAATCAATTGGTAAGTTTGTCAAAAACCTCAACCATGAAGGTGACGACATGGAGAAGGTGAAAAATGATTTGGCATACGCCATCTCTTGCAGCGAAGGGTGCTGGAATAGAGACTTATCAAAAGAATATCTGCTTCTTTCATCGTCGCGAGTAGCTGATCCAAGTGCAAAGAGCTACCGTCGTTTCCCATTGAAAGAGTTTGAAATGGAGGTGGATACCAACGACAAGTTGACTACCTATCTCGAACATGAGAATTGCGCCTTTGTATTTAGAAGCAAGACGAAGAAGCACATACAGCTCAACGTGTCGCTTGAACTCTATGAGATGCTGACATATATAGAAAACGGATTCAGCCCTTCGGTTAGCGATTTGAACGGTAGATTCATTGAACTTCAAGTGTTTAAGAATCTGCTCGAAAGCGAGANATATACAGAAGTAATNGTAANCAACAATGAGAAGGATTACTATCGAATCCGCCTCAATAAGAATACGATGCGAATAATTGTGACAGAACTTAAAGAAGAGGAGGACAAGCAATGAAGATGCCCATACTATCGCGTGAGGAAAAGGCCTTCCGCGAACCTTCAATATTCGCCGTTGATATGAAATCGGTGACATTGGATAATGTCCTCGTCAACCTTTTCATGCTAATGCGCAACAACGGAGCGCGTATAAAACTGAAATTAGCCAACAAGAAAAGTTTTCACGACATAAATTCGCTTAAAGACAGTTATTTCAAGTTGCTTGAAGACAGAGGCGAAATATTTGGTGTCTCGGAGCATCCGGGCGCAATAGAAAGTTGGCTTCGTAGCAGTTTGGTGAACATGGTATTCCGTGGCAAAGCAAAGGAAAATGTTTCGGCATTACGCCCCTTGCATCTAGAAAGCTACCGCATCCGTAACCAAAAACATGCCCGCGACTACAATACCGCTGACCAAGTATATATCATGATTAGTCAACGTCCGGAAGTGGCCGATGCTCTAAAATCATATATGTCGGTCGGCTGGGACAATATCAGCAAGCAGTTGGTAGATAATCCTACATTGGATGTGGATACAGCCGGGCTCTTACGTCTGATAAGACTTGTGGGTGTTGATACCAAACCAGCCTCCTCCGCGATAGCCATTAAGCCGCTTCTTCAAAAGCAGGCCGATTTGTTTTGCGATGATATTCTGAGACTGCTTGCGTATCAAAACAGCATTCCACGTAGTGTTTTCATTGACTATCTTAAGATACTGACCGGATTCCACCTCTCACTATATCTTTTCAAACTAATTCATCTTCTTCCCAAGATGGTAGAGTCTGGAGAAATCATAGAAACAGATGATTGGAATATGGTAGTGGATCTCACTAACAGGCTTGAAAGCGAAGTTTCCTCATTGGCCGTTGCTGATATGCAGAGGCAATTGGATGGAATGCTGAATTATATACGAGCATCCTACACAATTAAATGTGTAAAGGATGTTGCAGATCCGGCAGACAAGTCCATATCCAATATCTTACAGATAATAAAGAACCCTACGCCTGAGATTGAGAGCGATTTTAAATCTCAACTGCGTCGCATCAAGGAAAACTACCGTAAGGACTCGGACGAAGATGCTGAAACACATATCGCGGATTTGGAAGAATATCTTCAATATGAGGGTACATCTATGCAGAAGTATATCCAATGCCTGATGAAAGTAGGTGCCACCTATCAGATGAAGTATGGATTGCAATTTATAGATAAGGCTACTATGAAGAATACTGAATCAGCATTGATGATTGATGGCAGAAGTCGCAAGCATCCACGTCGCGGTGCACTGGGTTCCAAACTGCTTGAAGTTCTTGTGCAGTTGCTTGTCCTTACACCTAAAGAGGGAGGCGGCTTTACCAGCAATCCTCTCAGCATCCGCCAACTCATTAAGAATTTGAGAGACAGATACGGACTTGTAATTGATGGCAGCGATGAACCTCGGTTCGCTGATGCTGATGTCAAGACCCATATGGCGTTCAAAACCAATGTTGACGCACTGAAAAGCAAATTGCGCCAAATCGGTTTCTACACCGATCTCAGCGATGCTTCTTCTTTGCAAAAGATACGCCCTCGTTATAAATTCAACGACTAACCGATTTAGAATCAATGGATTTAAGAAAAGAATATTACAGCCGTATGCTCGATATGTTTATGTCGAGATATGGTGAAATCATAGAAAATGCCAATGAGGGGCATTGTATGAAGGTCACCGGCTTTCCCCTTGAGGTTCTGACAGACCTGAGGCATAAAATCACGTCCCGTACCACGAATTCGGAATGCTATATACTGTCGGAAACCATTTCCGGCTCTGATTACATCACCCCGACGAAACTAATTGAGCTTCGCAATGACCTCACCAAGCCGATTTTGATTCTAATCCCGGTTAACAGCAACACGTCGGCTGAAGACTCATACGGCAACGCGACATTCCAAGATCTCAGTGTAAAGAGCCTTGATGAGTTACTACTGGATAGTTTGCTCGAAGAAGTAGGTAGTAACAAGACAATCAACTCTGCACTGAAGTACGTGGCGAAGAACCTCAATGTCACTGTCAATGACAAGATCAATTACCTGCTCTATGTCCTGCTCAACGATATGACTGATGAAGCTATCGGTAATGGTATCTTTTTCTTGGGATTGATTCCTGACAGCACACTGACTCAGAAAAAGGATTACATCCAGATTTTTCTGATGAAGAATGATGACTGCATCAGCATCATCTCTGACTTCTCATCTACAATAGCCGACAGAGTCGTTGAACTACCCATCAAACCCAATACTCTGCAAAAGGAGGTTGCAACCTTCTTAAAAGCCAATAGTCAGGTCAACTCCCGTGTCAGCCTTTGTCAGCATATATTGGAATATCCCGATCTTAACTTCTCTCAGTGGGAGAAGGTTCTTACCAATGTGCTTGAACTTGGTAAACTCCACATTACAGAGGTTGTGTTGAGNGGCAAAGCTTACTCCGAAAAAGAGGGTGATGCGGAAGTATTGGTTGANCCGACCAANGNAGCCAAGGTCAAACTCCGTATTCATTTCTCACCCAAGCCGAGCAAATATGAGGCATTGAAAAAGGTGAGAATCGCGCTTATGAATGGTGACGGATTTTACAAAGAAGTTGATCTTCTCACTAAAAAAGTATCTGAAAACAAACAAGGGCACCGCGATATTCAGATTACAATAGCACCTGAGACATTCGACAACGGTACATATTTCTTCCATGTATTTGCTGAAGATGAAAACGGTACCGTTCTTAACACAAAGGATGAGTTCAAAATAGAGTCTATTCAAGAGGAATGGCTGAAAGAGGAACAAGAGGACGGTGGAATGTCGAAAGAAGAATTCCAGCAGCGTCGTCGCGCCCTACTTACATCTGACTCAAACACATTCTTCCTTAAAAATAAAGATAAAGACGAACTCGATGACGTTGAGGAAATTGGCACTCGAATGAAGATTCGCAATGTGCTGATGGCTTACTTCCGTTACCGTATAGAACTTAATCGTAAAGGCAAATATGATGAAGATAACACTCTCCCGATGCCAAAGAGAGTTGCCATTGTTGAGAAAAACGGGAAAGTCTCAAAAGGGACATCGGAAGATGAACTTCACAGTTGGCAGCAAAGTACCCATCTGGAAACTTTCCAGTTGCGTTATGATGCAGACAACAACTATCAAATACCTCTGCCCAAGAAACTGTTGGCACTTCAACGCGCTCTGCTAAAGAAAGATGAGCAACTTTCGACTATAGGAGCGATAATCTCTGACAATTACACTGATGTTGAAATGAAATCGATTATGGTTGTGCCAGTTGATACTGACGCGCCAGATTCCTTGCTCGAAGCACGCAGTGAGTTGTTCAAGGCAATACGCGAATCTGCTCCTGACGGCACAGGCGTAATTGAGACCTTTGAGGTTTTCAAAGAAGATAATCTGAATATCATAAAGAACTATGTTGAGGAATACTGCAACTGGTTGGCTGATGTATTAGCAAGTGACATTGACTCTAAAGAGGCTGTGATTCTACAGTCTATTGACACTGTGTCTCTCCAAGTGGAAATGCCTGACGGACGAACTACCACCACAAAAATCATCACACCGCTACATCCTCTTCGCCTTGCATGGCTAATAAATATTCATGACCAATATACTGAGTGGGAGACGAAGACGCAGGATGATTGCCGTTATCGTAAACCGGACGTATGGTATAAGAAACTCGACAAACTATTCTACGGTGAGTTGAACCCGGAAATTGCACCACTGGTCATTGTTGAAGACAATAAATCCGGTTATATGCAGTATGTCGGTGAATTATGCTTCGGGTGGGGATTATATGCCAATCCTCTCCAAGATAAGGATGACACATTCTCAACAGGATTCCGTCAGTTGAAGGCATATCTCTCCCAACTGTTCAATATCGGTGTGCAGTATCGTATTGACAGCGATGTAAATCAAGTGATGGTGTATCGTTTGATGCACAAGTATATCGTTCAGCACCCTTACATCAACAAGTTAATCATCAACTTGTTTAACGCTGGTGACGCTTCTGTATTTGCAGACAACCTCGTCAAGATTGAAAAAGAAACAAAAGGATCGGTATTCGACATACACTACGAAATACGCCTCTTCTGCAACGACAAGCGTTTCCCTCAGGGAGAGGCTTTAAAGGAGTTGATGAACCCTGAAACATCTGTTTCGGAAGAAGCTGAGAATTTCTCACAGGCTGATGACAACCGCCTCTTCCCAAAACTTCGTTTTTCAATCAATAGTATTGACGAGTTTGTAAGGAGTCCGCAAAAGTTTCCTGCGCACATGTCGTTCCTCATTAACCCATTTCCCACACAATCATCGTTGAAGCGGAGCAAGACTTCACAGATGTCTTTCTATCTGAATGGTGTTGTGATGCGTCCTATTGTGCAGGTTGACAACGTCGGAGAAGGTTCGGAAATTCAATGGCAACGCTTTATATCCGACACACAAATGCAGTCAGGCTCACAGTTTGCCAAAAGCTCGCAAAATCTGTTCGAGAACATCCAGCATCTTATAGCCACAAGCATGACTTCTGATCATGAGATGTCAGTACCCTCTCTGATACTTAATATCAAAGATACCAACTCGGAAATGCTTTCACTCGTTCACGATGTAAGCGACTGGGTTGTGACCTTTGATAAGAATATGGGACCTGAGTTCTATGATATGCCATGTAAGGCGGGAGAAGCACCGTATCTGCTGGACTACATTCCAAGTGCGGAACTCAATGGTATATCTTCATTCCTGACATGTCGTCCCACATCAGAGATTGAAGGTATCATGGCTCCCCACTTCAAGGCTTTCGGCATTGACGTAAGTGACAAGACATCATTCATGGAATTGCTCGGTGACATTCGCTCTGTCAGCAGTAGTATGATTATGCAGTTGGAGAGTAGTCGCAACAAAGTGTTTGAGGTTCTTGGTACAACTCTGATGAAACGAATGCTCAAAGGCAAAGGTCTCCTCGACGACTCCTTTATCATTCCCATCGATCTCCATCAGTCGCTATTCACCGACTTGGACTCCGCTTCTATGGAAAGAGCCGATGACTTATTGGTAGACTTCCATCCGAAGAATAGAGAAATAGTCTTCACTGTCATTGAGATTAAGTGCCGTCAAAATTTAACTGATGACGAGCTTTTCTCATTGCAAGAAAAGATGCAGACTCAGATAGAGAATACAATATTAGCTCTGAGAACAAACTTCGACCCTGAGTTCAAGCGTCCTGATCGTCTTGACCGTGAATTGCGCACCATAGAATTACAATCGCTGTTGCTATTCTATGCGCGTCGTGCAGCTCGATATAAATACCTTAATGAGGAGACGGCCAAAGAATACGAGGAGTTTATTCTCTCGCTCCAGAACGAGGATTACTCCATCCGATTCAAGAAGATGGGATTCATCTATGAGTTCCAAAACAACAGTTATCAACGAAAGGCAACACTTGGCGAAACGGTATTCTACATCCTCGGTAAACCGATGATTGAAATGATTATCGAGGATTGCGAGCGTCTCAAAACATCTGACATTTCCCGTGCTGTTGCAGANGAAGAGATNNGTACCGACTTCGAGACATCAGACCGTATTCTCCGCGAAAATTNNTTCCGGATAAACANCGATATTACTCAGGAGAAGACTCCANTTGACGAANAAGTCTCGGANAAACCAACAACCGAGAATAAGCAAGAAGNATCTTGGGTTANAACCGCTGCTCCAATAAATGAGGAGCCGGTTGTTCCTAAAAGGTATGTTCCAGCTGAATTATACGGTCCAATACTGCTTATAGATTATTCTGACAAATATTTAGCGGTTGTCAGCTACCATCTTTGTGATGGTCTTCAAGAAGAGTTGACCGAAATGGGTGGTAAAATCTCTTATGAGCTTAAATGTGGCCCTGGCTGGATATTTAACAAGGAACTAAATGCCGATGGCATTGACGCTCTGATCAACTTCTTGACAGAACAAAATATTGATTTTGTCAGAGTCGGAATGGATGACTTGGATCTCTCAGATATGACATCTATAATGAAAAATGCACTGGGGCCGTACAAAATCCCCCCAGTTGCAGATGACCATATTACAGACGATAAAGGACCAGCGGAAGATAAGCCTCTGGAGGAATCTTCTAAGGCAATAGTCGAAGATGTCAAACCTGAACCGGAGGTCATTAAGCCTGCGCCGGACGTGACTAAAGATGAACTGATGGTTGTTAAACCATCGGAGACAATTGCAGACTCCTCCTATAGCCAACCTAAATATGATATTTTGGTGGGAAATACCAGTGGCAGCAAGCAGTATGGCATCCTTGGAGAAAGCATGAGCGGACACCGTAAAATCGCTTTAGATTTAAGCGAGACCAACACAATCAGTCTCTTCGGCGTGCAAGGAGGCGGCAAGAGTTATACAATCGGCACTGTTACAGAGATGACTCTAAAACAGTTCTCGNATGTAAATCTTCNCCCCGGCCCGATGGCAAGTGTAATATTCCACTACTCAGAAAGTCAGGACTATGCCCCGGAATTTACATCAATGGTGTATCCAAATGATGAAATCGGTCAACTACNGAAACTCAAAGATNTTTATGNCGCGGNAGCNGGATGCNTCTCTGNTGTGGTAATGCTATGTCCGGAANACNAAGTTGAGGACAGGCAGGAGGAATATCCGCTTTTGGAGATTCATCCCATCAAATTCCACTCTACCGACTTGAATGTGCAAGATTGGCAATTCCTTCTGAAAGCCGTCGGCAATGATTCAACGTATATAGCTCAGTTGAAGCAGATAATGAAGGCTCTGCGTAAGAATCTAAATATTGAAGCGCTGAAGGAGAACGTAGAGAACTCTGAACTTTTGTCTGCATCACAAAAAGCACTCGCAAAACAGCGCCTCTCTTTTGCTGAGGAATACATTGATGATACTACAAAACTCGGTGCTCTTCTGCGTCCGGGTCGCCTGATTATTGTTGACCTCCGCGATGAGTGGATTGACGAAGACGACGCTTTGGGTCTGTTTGTTATTATGCTTAATATCTTTGCAGGTGTTAAAGAATACGAGGGACATAAGTTTAACAAGTTTATCGTCTTTGATGAGGCTCACAAGTATATGGGCAACAAAGACTTGACGAGCACCATTGTTACGGCGATTAGAGAAATGCGCCATAAAGGCGTGTCGATGATGATTGCCAGTCAAGACCCGATGAGTTTGCCGTCGCAAATCATTGAATTGTCTTCGGTGGTACTTCTACATAAGTTCAACAGTCCTCAGTGGGTAAAGCACATACAGAAATCTATCACGCAGTTGCAGTCACTTTCTTCCTCCGACATGGCATCCCTTGTGCCGGGTGAGGCATATCTATGGGCAACAAAAGCAACTGACAAAGGTGTAACTATGCGACCGATGAAGATAAGCACCCGTCCGCGTGTGACAAAACATGGCGGCGATACAATTAAAGCAATATGATGACCTGTTTGAAATATTCCAATATAGGTAATCGCAAAGAAAACCAAGACTTTGTTCTCGTCTGTGAATTGGGCGAGAATAAGGCCTTGTATATAGTCACTGACGGAATGGGTGGCTATTCTCATGGAAGCGTAGCCGCGAGAGTTGTAGCCGAAAGTATAGCCGACTCTTTAATGAAGGGTTTGGATATTGATTGTTCTGTATCGAGTGCTAACAATAAACTGAAAGAGATTATTGCTGAATCTAATGGCGGCAAAATGGGATGCTGTCTATCCGGGTTGTTGGCTGAAGATGGTAATGTCAAAGGCTTTTGGGTAGGAGACTGCCGCATTTATCAGTATAGAAACAATGAACAGTTATTTGTAACTGAAGACCATTCACTTGTATCTCAACTTGAAAAGCACAAGAAGTTGACTATTGCACAAAGAGAGCGATATGGACATATTGTGTCACGCGCTATAATGGGAAGTTCCGAAGATAAAGTCGATGTAGTAGAACTTAATGTTATGCCTGGCGACGAAATCATTTTGTGTTCCGACGGCATTCACAAAGAAATACCCATGGATGCGCTGATAGAAATGATTCATACCAACACACTCCAATTAGACGATTCTGAATTTGATGACAATAACTCCTTTATCTACATAAGGATTTAAACTTTAGAACTATGACTCTGGAACAAGCCATATCATACGCAATCGAACATGAAAGGATAGACGTAATTAACGAGGCAAGGTTTGTTAATTATCTTAATGACCTTCAGGCTCTGTCTACACCAGCGATAAAACGNGTTGTCNCTACTANGGNNAGTGAGNNGTATNTCGGAANGTTGCTNCCGTACTTAAAAGCATCTGACAATGGGTATGAGATACACCTTGTTGACGTGCAAAGCCGATTAGTGAAGAATGAGGGGTNTCNGGAAGATTTAGTCAAATATGTGCTGGATTGTTTGCTTTANTCTCTTCNTAAAACANGGAATGTTCCTGTTGAACCAACCCTGCCGACACCTGCGTCTCCTATAAANCCGTCGCGCAAAAAGANGTCAGAGAAAGCTGATTTGAAAGTAATGCAGGCAAGTGGCCACTATCTTATTGAATTGAACGGAGTCTCTTACGAGTTGGATGATACTCAATATAGGGCAATAATGAGAAAGAAAGACATGCCTGCGGATAGGTTGGCATTGTGGTTGGCTTCTTATGCTGACGAAAAAGTAAACTAAACACAAGAGGCTATGTATAGAGATCCTTGGGCTAAGAAATCCCAGAGAGGGCTAAGAACCCTTACTAAAATTGGGACAGCTATTGCAAAGGCCCATACACAATATCAAAGAGCGCAGAAAAGAGCTGCTCGTGAGGCTGAACGCCGTGCTACCGCTTACAACCGGATGATTATCCAAAATGAACGTGAGCGTCTTCGCAGAATAAAGCAGAACGAGGTCGCAATGCGTCGTGCGGAACGTGAGAGAGCCAAGGCCGAAAGAGAACGTGAAAGAGCACTGAGGTTACAGCAGAAACTTCAGGAACAACGTCTTTTTGAAGAGGAAGTGAAAGAGATTGAAGATGACAACTTCCTTTGGACAAATGTGCATTCGTTTATCGACGATATAATCACCCGTCGCGATATAGATGATGCTTTATCCAAATGTGATTATGAGCGTCAGAACGATGTGGATGATGGTTTCTTTGACAAGAAAAAACCATCAATGCAACCGGCTAAGCAACAAGCAGAAAATGAAGCTTCTAAAAAATTCGATTTAGTATCTCTACAACGAGGGTTAACTGAGGCAGAAGATAACATGCAAAGTCTTACATTTGACGATGTAGAACCGACAAAGGAGTCAGTTGAGCTATTGTTGCAGGANGAAGCCAAAGAAAGCATAAANGCGTTTTTCCNTTGGAAACAGAAACGGCTAAGACGGNAATANNTAGATTCGAANATTGAGNGTCGATATAAGNAACNTCANNACNCATGGCTGTCTCGNAAAGNCTCATATGAATGTCGCAAATCTGAGTTGAAATCAATAGTAGACCAGAAAAACGCTAAGTTAGATATTATAAGAGAGGCTAAAAAGAAGTTTACTTTTGACCGTGCTAAGGAGCTCTTTGAAGCTCAGTTGAATGAGTGGAGGTCTGATCGGGAGGAGTTCTACGATTCATTCAAGCAGAATTTCCAGAATGTGATTGACGGTGACAAGGATTATGTCATCACTGCTATTGACAGCGTCTTCCCTGATGATGAACTGCCAATGGAATATTTTGTGGATGCTGTTTATGACGAAGCTAACGGGAAGGTATATGTAGACCTCGATTTACCGGAAATAGAAGACGTCCCAAATCAAAAAATCACGCTTACGTCGACTGGTAAGAAGAGTATCCGCCAAAAGAGCCAGACCGATGTAAGAACCGATTATTCAAACTGTATATTTGGACTTGCCATGAATGTGGCATTCTCGATATTCAATGTGTCACTTAAAATCTCTGAAGTGGAGATTATGGGTTACACTCAGCGGAAAGAAGATAATTCTGCGATTGCCACTGATCAATATGTCTTTGTTATTAACTTTGACAGAGATACATTCTCAAAGATTGATTTCAATAGACTTTCTCCCACTCAAATTCTGGATTTCTTCCAGCACCACATTATTCTATCCAAGAGTTTTGTGCTCAAACAGATAGACCTGAGTACCGCCTTTGATAAGATGGAATCATTTAGAGTAGGAGACTATGATGAGTTCAAGAAAACTCTCCCCATAGAACGCAAGCCCATCACTCCTCCATCTAAAGGCAATATTGGAACCAGCAGACCCATTAACAATACATCATCGTCTTCATCTTCATCTACCAAATCCTCATCGCAATCTAATCAATCACAAGGGATTTATGTAGATGATGCGCCTATTGAGACTTTCGAGAAAGGTACGGTATTCATGTCAAAGATGTATAATTTCATTGATAGATTGTCAAAGGATGCCGGTGTAAATCGGCACGCTGATAATCTCAATGGAGTGAAAATAACTATGACAGGTGGTAATTTCCCCGGAGATGGCAATACCTCTACTTACAGAGGAAAATTATTTTTTTGCTGTATCTTAGACCTCTATCGTACATTGTCTATGATGCAGGTCAGCACTGACAGGCTGACTCCTTCCAACTATCCTTTGGCACGATTCGCGCTAAAAATATTTGGACAACTTGATTTCTCGTATCAAACAATAAGCGTTGTTCAAAAGCCTTATGCTTCTCTCATCCAGTTGCTGAAATCCATGGATTCCGGAATTCCAACTCCCCATGGCGTATTCCTTATTGGTGAGATACTTAGAGACTACGAACGAAACATGTCATGGTATAAGCAATACATGGAACTAATCGGAGATTTTGCATCCATTGTTAAAGAAAGCGTACATAGCAATACGCAAAGTAGAGTACGAGCCGAATTCTTCATAAGACGTATGGCTTCAAGGGGTGTTGATATACCATATCGTAAATAATTGACATATAGTAGGAACTTTATATGATTTTCTCTAATGCCATTATAGGCCAATTGAAGGATAAGTCGGGATTGCAGTTTGACAGAGCTGCTGATTTCTCGACTTTGGCTGCTTTAATTTCTAATGCTACCAAGCATAGCATTGGTGTTACCACGTTAAAGCGTCTTTTCGGCTACATCGAAGATGAACGCGAAACCAATCAAAGCACCCTAAATTTGGTTGCTCGTTATCTCGGATATAACTCTTGGGTGGAATATATCAATACTTTCCGAATTGATAGTGTCTGGAACGAAGATTCTGACACTATCTGGGTGGAAAATCTTATGCTTGGCACTCTGATAACCGTGTCATACTTAAATAGGAACGTTTCATTTGAAGTGATTCTATTTGACAACCGTAGAGTCCTGAAAGTAATTTCCGCCAATAATAGTAGTTTGCAAGCCGGGGATGTGGCATTCATTGACAGAATACGAAAAGGCGAATATTTGGAAGCGAGAAAAGTGCTACGAGGCAATAATTGCGGCTCATACCGCACAAATGGAGAGGTTAAGAAAATAATTGTAACTAACGCTGATTTTGAGTCATGATTACAGACCTTGATACGAATAAGGCATATTTCTCTATGCGTCTAAAAGAAAGCGAGAAATACGCTGATTTTGCTAAAAAATTAGAGGGGATACTCGGCAATCGCATGGCTTGGATTAATGATTCCCATTGCGATTTTATCCCGGAAAACAAGAAGCCGGTCTTTCATACGCTGGATATATGGTGCAGAGATTATATGCCGATACAAGTTTCGGAATGTCGTTATATCCATTTTCATTATTTCCCGACATATCTTCTTAATACGGCTAAATATCGTTCGACAATAACAAACTCCATTAAAGCGGAACAGGAACTGGGATTGGACTGCGAATCGCTCAATCTGATTTTGGATGGTGGTAATCTTATCAAGACGGATAACTTCGTGATAATCACCAAGAAAGTATTTGATGACAATAAATTACCTGAAGAAATAGTCATCTCTAGACTAAAGAAGGCTTTTGGAGTTCCTGTCGTTTTCATAGATTGGGATAAGAAGAACTATAAGGCTGATTATCTTGGTCATGCCGATGGCGTGGTTCGTTATGTTGGAAATAATACTGTCATCATGCCATATAGCGGCAATGATGATTATCTGAAACTGGTTCATCAGCAAATGGAAAGTGAAGGTCAATTCAGAGTTGTCGAACTTCCGGAAGTATCATCCGAGAAAGATGATATGGAGGTGAATTGGGGGTATGTGAACTATCTGCGCATTGGTAAATTCATACTTCGGCCTACTTTTGGCATTGAATCTGACGAGATAGAGATGTCCAAATTCTTCTCACCGGATAATGATTTGTTTGCGGGGTGCGAGATTAAAACCATTGATTGCCGCGACCTGGCTTTGGACGGTGGCGTGTTAAACTGTATATCTTGGACTATAAAAGAATGAAAATAGTATCATGGAATGCGAACTGCAAGTTTCGCGAGAAATATAAGGAGATTGCCAAACTTGGTGCAAATGTTTATGTCATTCAGGAGAGTGAGAATCCTGAGTCCTGCAAGGATCCGGAATATCGTGAATTTGTAAAGAATGGTTTCTGGACAGGAGGTATTCCGTTCAAAGGGCTACTTGTTTTCTCTCCAAATCCAGATATAAAATTGGAATTACTTGACTGGAAAACGCAGGATTACGGTTATTTCCTACCGATAAGAGTAAATGATGAATTTACTCTGGTTGGTTCATGGGCTTGCGACCCGTATGTCCAAGAGTTTTGCGACTTTATACATGCCTGCAAAGAGGAGCTGGACGATAATGTATTTATTGTCGGCGACTTGAACAGCAATGTCGTATTTGACAAGGACAATATCCGGACTGGCAAGACACACAGCATCATAGTGGAAGAGCTAAAGGTGATTAGTATAGAAAATATTTATCACCATCATACTGGTGACACACAGGGACAGGAGAAAGTTCCCACGTTCTATCTTTATCGACACCTTGACAGGCCGTTCCACATCGACCACTGTTTCTCTAATCCGAAGAATATTGAGAAACTGACGATTCATGCGCGTTGGCAGTGGATGGCGTTGAGTGCTCACCAGCCTTTGGAGTTAACCACGAGATGATTCTTTGATCGTGATACACTTGAAATGCTGTGAATTCCATAAAATATTGTTAGATGGCTTCTAAATTAGATACATATAGTTATTATAG
>WFLX010002664.1_pt1 | contig 19707 bp, 15 predicted proteins | sample 4967041 | NCBI WGS metagenome assembly WFLX01 (sample SAMN12857096, study PRJNA449069) | gut metagenome | isolation source: stool from male and female vole | host: Microtus ochrogaster | place: USA:Florida | collected 2017
ATCAGTACCTCATTCGGATATTCATTGCTATGGTAGACAATGCTGTCTGCCACCAGACCATGAACCATGTCAAGAAAAACCGACAATGTGCTCCCCTCCTGAAAACTGTGCAGCCATCCTCCTAACAGCACTTCCTGTTCCTTTCTATCCATGGACTGAAACACATCTTTTGCCGCCTCACCAAATCTTCCCTTCAAAATCTCTTTCGCCAGAAGCCTTTTATAATAATCTTCCTTTGTCAGCCCCATCCGGATATCGTTCTGAGCCAGCATATGCAGGCTTAAGTTTGTCAGGCTGTCCCGCAAAGCAGGAAAGTCTATCGGGTCCGGCGGAAACATCTCATGAAAAATGTCATAAAAGCGGTAATAAGTATTGACCCCTATACTCACATCCCCCAGCTGCCCGTCTTCCTCCAGCCATGTCTGGTTCAGGCAGGGCAGTGACAGTTCCATATATCCGCTTCCCAATGGAGTATGCAGAAAACGAAGCTTTTCTTCCGGAAGCTGCTCCGTCTGCGCAGCTAGTAACACTTCCCAAAGATACCTCATAATAGTATTCCTCCGCAGTCATATTCCGGATAGATTCTCTGTACCTCAGACACCAGAAAGCTTAGGATATCTCTTTGAAGCCAATCCAGCTTCTGCCCTGCCCTAAAATACAAAATCAGCTTTTTCTGTGCCGTTTTGTCCCGGATTTCATCCTGTATAAAGAAATTCATGGAATAAGTTTCCTGCCCACCCGGAAAGCAGTCTTCTATCCGACAGTCCTGATAGCTTACATACGCTTCCAATCCATATCCTCTTATGAAATGCAGCAATTCTGTTTTGGTCCGGATATGCTGATTCCACTTGCGCTGATATTTTTCTGCAAAGCTGTCTTCCCGCCCGTTTCCCATAACCGGAAAGGTATAGCGGTCTATCTTTTGTTCCTCAGAAGAACGAATTTGATAAATGCTCCATTTTTTAGCTTCCCCCGCATCACATATGATGCGGAGTTTATTGCTGCTCTGGCTGACACTATGTATGTTCCTGTCATCCTCCACCAGATAGGCGTGTTCTGCTCCGTACTGGCGCAGGGAAATATGATGTTCAAAATTCTGATGGTCCTCACAGGGAGTCGGAAAGCCGACACTGTCTAATTTCAGTTTTTGGATGTTCCACACCGGGATGACATCCTTTTGAATGATTTTGCTGTATTCGCCGAACTGAACTGCTACCTGCTTTATTTTTTCTCTTCCGGTAATACCCTCTGGAAGCCCTGTCACAATCAGGTCCGCCATTTTATACAGGTAAGGTGCATTGACCGTCTGCCACGGAATGCCGTTTCTGGCAAACAAAAGATATAGATACTCTATTTTTTTCAGATATTCCCTGTTTTCCCTCAGGCGAACCTCTATCTTCCATTCCTGCGCAGGCTCCTCTGTCTCAATAACTCCTTCAAATACATGCTGTGCCTGCAGTAGTCTCTGCAATTCCAGAAAATCGCATCGGAGCATGACTTTCATTAACGGGAAGGCTCCCTCTTCGGTCACAGCTCTTAAAATTTCCTTCATATCATAGGGATTGCCCTCCAAATCCCTTTCCTCCATGGGAAACAGCAGATGATGGGATTCATCGAAAAATTCTCTTTCAATGAGGCCTGTTTTTATCTGATAACGGTTTTTATCGTAATCCAGCTCTTCCTTTACACGGTTTTCCAACGCCTCATACATCTTCTGGTTTGTTTCATACAGGGACAGAAACACTCCTTCCATCAGTTCCTTGAAAACGACACGCTCCTCAAGAGCAGAGATTGACTGTATTTCTTTTTGGATCATCTCTTTCATCATGTCCATTCTATTTTCCTGCCCTGACCAACTCATGATGTGTCACCTACTTTCTTCCGTCAAAGAAATTGAGCTCCCAAGTATCATCTTCAAAATCAAAGAAGGTTTCTTCCCCCTTATACAAAATCTCATGGTCTCGCAAAATCGGCAAAACTACAAATCCCCACTTTTCCTTGGAAACCCATACAAAAAATTTCATTTCTCCATCTACAATGACATCCGTCTCTTCCTGAATTACAGTTCCCGCATAAATCTCATCAATTTCCTTCTGCGTGGTTTTTTCAAATCCGGCTGTGTCATAGGAAAAATAATAGGTTTTAAGCCTTTTCCCCTGTTCATCATTTAGGTACAAATCCAGCTGGTTGCCGATATGGAAACGGGAAATATAACCGATATGGTTTTCTGCATCCAGACTCTTGATCAGCACTTTTTCCTTGTTTTCATGGGTATATGCCATGATTTCATAGGGCAGGCTGCCCACCCTGTAATGCTCATTCACTTTCATATATCCCAGCTTACAGTTCATAAAATAAGCAAGGGCGCCTTCCAGACAGCACATTTTTAACTCTGTCCCTGCTTCGTCCCGCCGGATTCCCTGAATCCTTTTTCCCGGAACATACTGTTTCAGTGCTTCCAGAAACAGTCTTGATTTGCAGGACTGTCCGGTCAGCTTAATCATCTCGTATTCCGTAAGCTGTCCTTTTGTAAATTTGGAATCAAGAAAACGCTCCATCAGCCCATATATCTCCGGTCTCAGAAGTTCCTCTATTTCGTGTAAGTACAGGCAGAACGCTATCGGATGGGATATATTGTCAAACTGCCGGATGCTGCCGGTCTCCCGATCCTCTTCACAAAATGACAGTTTCCATTTATCCAGAAAAATATCATCCCCTTTGTCTGTGGACAGCTTCAATTCATAGCAGAATCCTGCCTGAAAAAACTTTTTCTTAATCTGCTCTGCCAATTCAAAAAGGTAATAATAATTGTTTTTAACGAAAAAGTACTGCTCCCTGCTCCTGCCTTCATACTCCTTAAACTGGGTAGGCAGCCATCTCTCTGCCTGAAGATAGCGCTTTTCCAGCTCTTCATAGGCAGCCTTACCTTCTTCAGCACTTCCAATGGATACCGGCTCCTTTGCAAGAACCCCCAGCTCCTCAACAATGCGCAGCTTTAATAACTGAAGAATCCGGTAAGTCAGATTATTTCCCCCCAGATTTGTGTCCCCGTTTTCATACCGGGTTTCCAGATCAATAATATAGGACACCCTGTTATTCTCAATGCGGAAACGCCCCGAAGTTAAATCCGTGGTTCCCCCGCCACAGTCAATGACAAGTGCATGATACCATCTGCTCTCTTCATATCCCTTTGCCCGGATCAGGCTGTGAATACTGTGGAACAAGACAGCCATCCCTTCGTCAAGTTCACAGTTTACGGTATATTCCGGAAGCAGTTCCTTGAACAGCCTGCGGAACTTCTCTTTCTGCCGGATCGGTGCCAGAAGCTGGATATTGGTAAAACTGCACTTAAACTGCTGGCGTGCCATCTCCAGAAGATGGTCCAAATAGGCTCTGAGCATCTCTTTTCGAGAAAACTGATATTTGTACCCGCTTTTTAAGATAACGCTCTCAACCCGGTCTGCATCGCTGATCCAGCGCTTAATATCATAGAAGACAGCGGTATCTTCATCACGGTAATTCTGTCTGTTCATTTCCTGTGCATCATACCCAAACAAAAAGTCCGTCTCCCCTCCGGCCTTCTCCTGCACACCGATTACACTAGGGATAATGCTCTTTCCCCTTGTAGCCGCAATCCTGACACTTCCATCCGGCAGACAGATGCCCATGGTAGTATTGGAACTTCCGAAATCTATAACTAACGGCAAATCCGCCTGTGGAATCTGTCTTTCCACAATGTCCAAAAGCGGGATGCGGACAACCTCTATATGGCCTGGCACGGAAACTTGATTCTCATAATAACAGTCATACAAATACTCAGAAACTGCCTCATTCGGAAAATACAGAACAGAATATTGATGTTTTTCCAATGGGGACACAGGCATACCTTTTCCCTTAAAGAGATATGCCACACCTTCTACTTCCTCAATATAAAAGCAGGTATATGCCCTGAGTGCTTCATCCACCAAAAGAAGGTTTCCCCGGCAAAGCTCTTCATCCGACTTTACCTGATATCCATCCAATTCATTCATTTCCGTATCTTGATAAATCACAATTGTCCCTGGAATGTCCACCTCCGGCTTATCCAGAAAGCAGATTTTCTGATGGTCCAAAAACGCCTGAATACGCTCTAGTCCGCCCTCACATGATTCTTTGATGTGCCGGTACTCCTTTTGCCCCCTAAAGCGCATGATCAAACGAATCAGGCCGTCCTTATCTTCATTTTTGACGGAAGAAACCACCAGACGTTCTTTTCTGCATATTTCCCGCAAATGAAAAGTCGTCATCTTTTCCAATTCACTCTGTCTGTAGGTATGTTTCTCTTCCTCTTCCCGAACAGGATTCAGGGTATAAGTATATTGGCTCATGCCTCTTGCTCCCATCTGNGTAATCTGGTGTACTCCTCATTCCGCTTCTAGTTTTTACTCATCNGCTGTAACTTCTGCCGCNCGGGCTTCTCTTGCCGTAATTCCTGCTTGGGCTGCTGCAATCTTAAGGTTGATTCCATCTGCTAGTTCTGTTAATTCCAAACGGTTGTAAATCGCCTGAGCTGCCTGATAAAATGTGATGGCGCTTTCATAGCTGCCTTCTGCCAGCAGCTCATTGCCTTTATTCTCTAGTTCTATGGCACTCTGCTGGTCATTTGCCCGCTGTTCATTATCAAGAGCCCTGCTTGCTGATTCTGCCTCTATCTGTTCACGAAGGCGTTCTTTCATCTCCATCTGCTGTTTTTCCAGCTTCTCCTCTGCGGCCATCTGCAGTTCCAGNGCNTCCTTTTNCCCATCNATGTANTAAAGTACCGCCGCNCNCTCTTTTGCTTTCTTGTATAACTCAATGGCGCCCTCCAGATTGTCATACTCTTCTTTTCTTTCTCCCTGGGCAATTAAATCAAAAACCTCTATGTACCCTTCTGTGCGGGCTAACTGTCCTTCAATATAGGAAAGACCGATATTTCCGTCCTCTACCGCCATCTGTCTCGCTNCCAGGTACAGTTCCTGCGCTTTNTGGTATTCTTCCCCACTGAGCGCCTCATCTGCCANGATTACCTGCTCCGCAAGCNTNAGATATTTATCCGACTCTTCATACTCCGGTTTCCGGTGTAAGCTGTCGGCTAGTTTTCTGGCTTCCTTGTATTCTTCCTGTGCCTTTTGATAATTGTTATGAGCAAAATATTCCTCCCCGTTTTCCATGCACTGAAGCAGGGACTCTGTCTTAGTCTGAATACTGCGGTGTCTTAAAAACAGCGTTACTGAAATTGTGATAACAGCTACAAGGACAGGAATCACAATCATCAGGATTTTTTTAACTGATATAGGTTTTTTGGGGGACAGATATACCTTGTCTACGGAAGTCACTGCCATGGAGTAATTGTCTATACTCTTGCTGTCCTGCTCTTTCAGGATAAAATCTTCTGTCTGATCCAGAATGTCCTTTGTCTCTTTCGCATCATTGACAATCTGAAGAAGGTCCTGCTCTCCGCATTGTTCCCACACACCCCTTGTCAGCTGGATAAAAAGATCTCCTTCCTCCAGCTTTTTCTTACGGGAAATCTGTATTTCCGGCGTTCCCCTTTCCCCTAAGAAGGAATAGAGGTTGTTGCGCTCCTCATGGCGCGCCGCCTCATCCAAAACGACTTTATCCTGTTCAATCAGGTTCTGTGTCAATGATTGGTCTTTCGTCTGTTCTAAAATCCGGGCGTTTCTGATAAGATACAAACGGCAGTTTCCCACATGACAGTATCGTAGTTTCCGATAATCGGTCACTGCTACTACCACGGCGACCTTCAGGTGCATCCCGCCCCTTTGATGCAAAAGTTCCGCATGAGCTCTTCTCAAATACCGTCTAAGAGCCACTTTATTCATCGTGGGCGCCTCCGTAAAATCACGGATAATACTGTCAACCACTAGCCTGGCACTGTTTATGGACGGCTCATCNTCCAGNCTNTCNGCCAGCACATAACAGGCNAAGTCNTCCATTTCCACATATCCAAAATANTCCCTGTTGGATANCTTCTGCCCNTCCTCTGACATATGGAATGTCTGGAATTCNGAATTGATTCTNCTCATTTAAGCCTCCAGCCTTTGTATCAATATGATGCTTCCATTATCTGCCTGCGGAATGTTTTTTTCTTCCGCCGCACTGACAATGTTCTCTGCTAGTTCCTGCGGCAATGCATTATCCAGCAGGATATCTTCTATCTCACTCCATGAAAGTCCCTCAAAAATACCCTTGCTTGCAACCAGCACCTTATCTCCCTGTTTTAATAATACCGGCTGCTCACATACCTCAATTTCGTGGAACCCGTCCTGACCAAGATAATTCCAGACTCTTTTCTCTTCCATGCTCCACAAGGCATCCTGCCTGGAAATTTTTCCATCTTCATAAGCCTGTGCCGCCAATATATCTATGGTCTGCCCTTTACTCAAGGGTATAATCTCGTCACCACGCAGAACAGCGATACGGACATCCCCTGCTACCGCATAGTACAGATGGCTGCGGTCCAGAAATACCGCCCCTACACTTGCCCCGCCTCTGCGCTCGCCTGCAGTTTTCTGGATACGCCTGTTTGCCTCCAGAAAAGCGGATTGAAAGAAATACTTTGGATCATTCAATTCATGATACGGCTCGAATCGGTCAAGAATGGTATCTACTGCTACTTGTGCACAGACCGTGCCTGTATTTGCGCGGCCAATCCCATCCGCCAGCACTGCCATTATGCCAGCCCTGCTGTTCCATGCCTGTGCTACATCTGCCTGAATCTGACGGCTGCCTGTGGTCTGGGCTATACCTGTTTCAAATACTTTCTCTTCTGGGCAATGCTTATCACTCCATCCAAGCAGACAGCGACAGCAGTATAATATGACATATACAGCACCTGCCCCCAGCAGCATCGGCATACCGCCTATCATTTCAACTCACCCCATGAAAAATTCTTACCACACAGAGGTATAAACAAAAATCTGCTTTGTCCCAGACTGATGACATCATACGGATTCAGCTCTGTCGGCACATAGACCGGCATATCATTCAGATACGCAATTCCTGCGGAATCTCCGGGAAGGATCATGGTATTCAGATTTTTAGGATCATATACGATGATGGTATGATTTTTGCGGTTGATTTCGTTGTCCCCCAAAATCTGGACATCCATGTCATCTCCTCTGCCGACAAAATTCTTTCCCTCATGGATTTTGTAATCCATTCCCACTCTTGCCCCTTCAATGCAGATGATCCAGCCACACACAGGGCGTACCGTCTCCTCTAAAATCTCTACGGGAGGCTCAAATCCCAGCGGCTTTTCCGCAAAAGCCTCATCCTGCGTCTTCATATTGCAGTATGGACATGTCTTCCCATAACGCCTGGGGTTATAAATGTGTCCCTGCGGACATTTCGCCAATCCCATTCTTTCCATCTCCTATCTTCTCTGATATCGTACAAGCCTATAGTTACTTATCTATCAATCTATTTACATCATGTTAGANGCNATTNCGTATTTGCAATGTAAATAATATCTCCTGCCACAACCTTACATGGACGATGAATTACCCTGTAACACTCCCCATCCTCCACTTTCCTCACTTTTACACCATTTTGGGAGCCTAAATCTTCCACATACCATTGATCTAGGCAAAAATTCAGCACTGCATGCTGAAAGTCAATAAAGCTACTGTACTCACAATCTGACAAATCAATATCCAGCTCCTGATTCTGTCCGGCTTTCCCAATGATTTGAGACACTTTTCCCTGCAAATCCCATGACTTGACGGGCTTTCCATCTTCATCCAGCAAAATCAGTTTCTGTATTCCATAGGCTTGCGGCACCGCCGTCTCGGATAGGAAAGCCTCTGTATTTTTTCTCTTTTCCAAACAGAAAAGGTCATACAGCACCCATGCCATCCCTACAACCACTACAGACAAGAGAATTGGTGCAATGTGCAATGCCTTTATCTCCTTCAAAATATAATATACAAGGACAATTCCACAAAAAATAATCAAAATATCAACTATTTTCTTAACTCTTCTTCCTTGTGCTCCCTGATGCATTGCTCTTTTCCGCCTCCTGCATTCTTCCTGTCCCAAAAAAGGCTGCAAACATTTCTTCTGGTTTAATAGGTCCTTCCGGCTTTTTGTATCTCTGATCCTGATAAGTTTCCATCCCTTTGCCTGGCTGGAATCCGAAAAACCGTTCAAACTGCCCCATATCCGGCTTTCTTTCCCCAAATGGCTCCGTGCTGTGCTCTTTCCTCTTTCCAGCCTCCATGCTTTTCTGGGAACTTTTCAGACACTCTGCATCATATTTTTTACGGCGTTCTTCATTTTCAAGACACGCATAGGCTTCATGAATTTCATATATGCGGTTCTGCTTTTCCTTGTCATCCTGTACCACATCCGGATGATACTGCTTCGCCAGCCTGCGGTATGCTTTCTTAATTTCTTCTGCCGATGCCTGTCTATCCACGCCCAATATTTTGTAATAATCTTTCATCTGATACCGCCTGTTAATATATTTGCCAAGAGGGACCGCCCGCAAGCAGGCAGCCCCTTTTGACTTTCCGCCAAAGCTGCATGCGGAATTTTCTTATTTAGGAAAATTCGTATCCACCCTCTACAGACACCTGCGCCATTTTATCCTTTTTCTGCTTCATAACCAGCGTAAAGGTACCGATGCCCTCCTCATCCCCATAGTTTTCTTTGTAGTCTACAACAAAAGCATTAGGGAAGGTATACTTGCGAACCACCTGTGATGCGGCAATTACCTCTACAGAAGCCTTACGGTAGCAGTCCGAANTCTCTGCCGGAACCAATGCCCATAATCCCAGCTGTTTGGTTCCATCAAAAGGATCCCCGTCCACTGCCGTCAGTATCTTTCCCGTAACAGTAATGGTGCTTCCCAGATCAGTGGACCTTGCGTTACTGTCCTGCGGAATATCCGTCTTAACTGTTACACTAGTAATGCTTGTTGTTCCCAATTCAATCGTGGTGCTGCCCTCCACTTTTAATGTAAATCCCATAGCAATTCTCCTTTCATCTGCTAAACGCTTTTCAATTATCTTTTATCAGGCTCCTGTTTACTCTCCGCTGAAGCCGCCCTCAAACTTCAGATTGGCCATCTTATCCTTCTTCTGCTTAATCAGAAGACGGAATGTACCTGCACCGGTATCATCCGAAAAGTCCTCTTCATATCCCACCACAAAGGCGTTGGGAATGGTAATCTGACGCACAATCTGAGATGCACTCACAACATCAATCTGAACCTTGCGATAACAATCAGATTTTTCTGCCGGAATCAGGGACCATTTCGCAATTTTGCTTGTGTCATCCGCTGCCTCCCCATCCACAGCCGCCAATATCTTTCCTTCAATCAATACCGTCGAACCTAAATCTGTTGATCTGGCATTGGAGTCATGGGGAATGTCGGCCCCAAACTTAATGCCGGTGATGCTCGTCTCCTTTAACTTAATAGACTCGCTTCCTTCAATACTCAATCGTACTCCCATTTTTGTTTCCTCCTTCTTTTTATCTGTACAAAAAGTACGGGACTATTCAGTTCCAGCTTTTTTTGTAAGCTGCACTTTCAGATTTTTGGTCGTGTTGGCAAAGGTCACCAACACATCACAGACACCATTTTTCTCGTCAATGCTGTAATCCAGCTCATCTCCATCCTGAAGGATTGAATTGACATACTGCTTGTCTGCACCCCACATGCTCTTTTGGCTGTTGGGATTATTGCTGAAAAATGTCAGTATCTTATCCTGCTTAAAATCCCCGCTGTAAAAACGCAGCATGCGCTCAATATAGGTAACCACAAGGGTCTTGTATATAGGCTCAAATTCATTTCCGTTACTCAGCAGATTTCGGGCTTTATACACGGTTATGTTCTTAATGTTCTGCCCTTTGTATTGTGCATTATCTGAAGAAAATACAAATCCGAAACCAGTGCGGTTAATCGAATTCTTTATGGCATTGGTAAATCCAGAAATCTCCTTGGTCAAGTTGGTTGTCGCCAGAAGCGCATTATCATTGGCTTCTATGTCAAACCGTACACCGGGATATTCCATGCTGGTGTTTCTAAACCGTTGTTTTAAGTATTCCGGACACTGCCATGCTGCCACAATTCCAGCTGCCTCATAAGCAGCGCCTACATAGATGCCTTCCAGCCACATCTTCATGACATCTTCTTTTTCTGCAGAGAGGGATGCATTACCGTCTTCATCCATAATCATCCGCTTGTCTAACACCAGGCCCGACTTATCCTTGGGAATAATAGTTGCATTAGGAATGCACGGTACAACAAACTCACTGTATGTCTTTTTCGTAAGTGTCACACACTTATCCTTAAAAATATTGATACCTTCTGTCGCAACATAGTTGAAAGTCGACTCTTCCCCAGAACAAAAACTGAAGAAGGTCATAATCCGATAAGGTTCTATCGCATTCATCAAAGTTGCTACATTCTCCATGGTATTATTTCCGCGCTTTTCTTCCTGCTTATTTCCCTCAAAACGAACCCTCTGGAGCTTTCCGCTCTCGGTCTGATTCAGTTCCACATCAGGCACTATTCCAAACCAGATTGTGTTATCAAACTCGTTCTTATCATTACTAGTATTCAGATAAGCAATCAGACGGGGCAGGTTACTAGCTTTCACCATCATCTCAAGCGGCAGGTTTGTGATCAGCAGCTTCGGCTGCATGCCCTTTTCCTTAACCTGATATTGGTCAAAGAAGGTTTTAACACCCAATATCTTCTCCATCAGAGGTTTGACCACTTTCACGAAATCATCCTTGCTTTTCTTATAGAACTCCAGATAGCTGTTGTAATTATTCACTTCCTGCTCCCGGTCAACACTGCTCTCCATAGTGGATCCAAGCGGGCAGAAAGTCCGGACTACCAGATCCCTCACATAATCCGACTGATTTTCATTTAACGCATCATAGTCCTCCCGGAATGTTTCCATCAGGCTTGTATTGACCTGATTATCCACGATTGCAAGCTGGGTACTCTCTTCCTGTTTCATCTCCAGAATTTTAAGTTCTCCATCTTCACCCATGCTCAAAAGACCCGCTTTGAATTCTGCCTGTCCCTGCCCGGACTCGCTATCTCCAAGCAGCAGTCTGGTTTTGATATCCTCTATTGCCAAGGGAAGCATGGCAAGGACATTGTTATAATTCTGGCTTGCCTGTTCAAACTGATAGTTCAGCTTGTCACCCATATCCAGCCGTTTGGGGTCTCCTTCCTCTAGCGCCATGTATTGACCATAGGTGTACTGAATCTCCTTTCGAACCTGGCGGATATCATCCATGATTTTCTTTGGAGAAATCATCTCCAGAATATTGCTGAATTGAAAGTCCGCATTGGCCACACCCTGTGCATCTCTGGCGCCCATAAGTGTAATCAGCATATTTAAGAGATCATTGGATTCATTCAACGGAATTTCCGTAATACAGTTTTGCGGAATATTTTCCGGTTTTACCAGACTGTATTGGATACTTCCTGTTGTCGCATCACACCAGGAATACACCACCGGAGTAAATTTTTCCAAAAACTCTTCAAAACTTGAGACTAATAATTCCTCATTAATCTCCTTCATCTTGTCATCATCCAGACTGCTCTTTCCCCTTACATCCCCAATCAGGGTCAGCAGATTAAGATGCTCCGGATTGACTTCGGCAAACAGAATCGTTCTGTTTGTCTGTGTGATTGTCTCCATTGTTATCACAACCTCCTTTTTCTTTTTATTTATTGAAACACAGCGACATAGTGAATCTCCAAATCATAACTTCCTTCTGGTGATGTTATATAAATAATGTCACCAAGACTGATACTGTACTGTATCTGCATACATGCAATCGTATTTCCAACCATGACGCTAGACTTTGATCTGTGGTATAAAATCATGTTGCGGTTCTCATCGGCAACGAGAAAAATATCATCCAGATGCAATGCCTCCGCCTGTTTCGGATAAGTCCCGAAAAGTGAACCTAATGACACCCTGTCATCTTTTACGCTGTTCATTTGGAAAGAAAGCGGCGGTATTTCCTCCTCTTCCTCCGGCTGCAATACAAAGTATGCATCTAATCTCCCACTGAAATGATTCTGCTTTTTCTCTTCCGTCAGACGTTCTAGTTCCGGTTTTGGTTTATAGAATATCTTCCACAAAAGAAATACCGCCGCAACCGTAATTAGCAAAAGCACCCACCAATATGCCCGCCATAGGGGAATTACCTGAATGCGATGAACATACTGCAACGCACCTTCACCGTCACTTATCTGAATTGCAACGGAGTGCACTCCCACACTCTGGGGCACAATTGTCAGAAGGTTCCCATCCAGCCGGACGGCAACGCCTTCCGTCGTATCCGTGATAGAATAGGTAAGCGTATCATTGTTTTGATCTGTGAAGTAGTCATCTAAGCAAAGTGTCCATTCATCATCTAAAAGTGTACAGGCATCATCGGGTATGCTGCCTATGGGCATCGCATTCACCACCTCAATCTGAACGGGAAACCAAAAACTCCCAAATTCATCCGACAATATACCAGATAACACATATGTTCCGGAACGAGAAAAGCTTACTTCGCCTTTTAGTATTCCGTCTGACACTCCAAGATTTGTATGTGCCATATCTGCATCGGCACAGGTAAAGTCCCATGCGAATGTATGATAAAATCCCGAATCACGGATCACATTACCATCTTGATCTTTAAAATAAACCGAGTATTCCGATTTCTGATTTCTGTTTGCATCTTCCGTAATCTGCAATATGGGAGTCAGTTTCCGGTAGCTGATGACATAAACCTGCAAATCCTGTTTTTCTCTCGTTTCTGACCGGATTATCAGCTCCCTGCCAAAGCTGCCTGTCCCTGTATTTTCAAGCTTTCCCACCGCATAGTGTGAAAGACTCATCAGTGTAATTTCTTTGCCATCCAATCGGACTGTGGTTTTACCCACCGGCTCTGAGGAAAGCAGCAATATATCGATTTCATCTAAATAAGAATCATCCAATACACATTTGATTTCCTGATTTCCTCCTGCATAGATTCCGCTGGAGAATTGCTGTATCTTGTAAGCCAGACTGTCCTGGAAAAGCCCATACAGGATATTTATCAGTTCTTCCGGTCCTTGCGCCGAATAGCTATCTGCTTTCGTTTCTGCTGCAATTTCTTCCAAGACTGCCTTATTACCGTCATATTTGCCAAATGCCACCGTATGTATCTGTATCTTTTCTTCTTTACACCGGCTGACACACTGTCTCAGTTCCTCATTGGACTGTTCCTCTGTGCGAGTTCCATTTTGGGGCAAGTCAGTTTCCCCATCTGAAATCAGCACCATAACCTGTCGGATATTGTCCTTTTCGGAAAACAATCCATATGCATAGGAGACACCCAGCCCGATATCTGTATTTCCTGAATATGTTATTGCATTAATTTCCGCTTTTAATGACTCCCTGTTTTCAGCCACGGATATAGACTCTGGTGCTGAAAAAGACCGGATAGCATCGTTATAAGCCACATATCCTATGCTGATATTGTCAGTCTGTATGGTATCTATAAATGCCTGTACCATGTCCAGCCCCATTTTGGACGAGTCATTGCTTTTCATGGAACCACTGCAATCCATGACAAAAACAATCTCCATGGGCTCTTTTCTTGAGGTAATCTCTTCTGCATAAACTGTTTTGGGAAGGAGCAGGCTTAAGACAATACAACAAAGTAATATTTTTATTTCTTTCATTTACTGCCTCCCCTATTCTGGTGTGCTACTTCCACTTCTTACAGGCTTTTCGGTTGAAAAGGTTAAACTTTGACATTGCGCTGCCTACTCTTTTCGCTACATTTAAAGCCGCTTTTGCAAATGACTCAATTAATTTCTTTTCTCCTTTCAACCAACATAGAGATGGAAATAACCAAAACACACATACACTGTATATTAATCAGCTTTCTCTCTTCTACCTTGCCTTGCTACCATAAGTCTATTAAAAACGGCGATACTCTACCTATATGCTCTGCTTTCTTTTGTTCAAGATTATAAAAAATACTCTTGAAATTCAACCACTTTGACATAATCCGTCATTTTTCGACATAATCCGTAACCTTTTTTATGACGGCGGTACAAATATAAAGCCAGATTCTCNTTTTGAAAATGGATTTCGCATTTTGCATCAGAAATTCCTCAATTTTGAGGTGTAATTTCCTTGTTTTTCTCAAATCTATGTAATAACGACATCATGACAGGAAAGAATCGTACCCTAACCGAAGTGTCTGTTGAAAACATGCATATTCTGCAGCGTTTTATCTTGATTTCTGCATAATAAAAAAGTGCTAATTTCTACAGCGAAATTAAGCACTTTCCAACAAATTCATTGATTTCTATAACATCTTCTACGATGGGCTTTTACTTGGGACTTTATCTACAACATAAGGTACTATCTCAAAAACGAACCATAGTTCTGGCTGTCATCAATAATATACTCTATCTTAACACATTTCTCCTCTTCATTAACCTGAAACACCAGCCACAAATGAGGCCGAAAGGCAATAATCCGATATTTGGGTTGAATGTATCTCAACCTTTGTGCAGTCTCTTTATCTCCATATGTAACGCAAAATATTGATTTTTTGCAATTTTTACTGTATACTTTATTCAAGAGAAAGTATTACAAAGGTGGTGATCATATGGCTGCTCCACAATTCCTATATGCTGAATATATTAGGCTGCTAGAACGAGTAATTCTCAATAAGTCCGGGTTCTACCACTGCAGTCCGGAAACCATATGTATCCTACGCCATATCCTATACACGGAATATCCGTATCAGGAAGATGACATCGAATATTTAATGGATATGACCAACTATTACATACGAAAATCGGGCTACTCCGGCAGGAAGTCACGCTTTCCCATCAGCAAATACCTGGACCTGATCTGCAAAGACGAGTTCTATATAGATGCATATGCAGAATCCGGACAGTTCCAGACAGCATTCCAAACAAAGGATGCCGAGGTCTCCTGACCCCGGCATCTTCTTTAACCGATTTCCAATTTCTTCTGTTCAGTTCTTTCCCTCTTTCTTCAGCCACCCTTCAAACATTTCGCGGAATTCTTCAACGCGGTCGGCTGGAATCTCCACCGTCAGCTTCTTGATGCCCTTCGCTTCCGCCTTGAACACATTTGCGATAGCATCGCGTGTCATGTTCTTCTTTAAAGCATTTACCTTTTCTTCCGTTATCTGATCTTTAAAAGTATCATATATCCACTGCTGAGTGTCGCCGTCATAGTATGTAAACTTTAAAATAGCCTTCCTCTTAAGCTTTCCATCATAGTACAGCTCCTGAAGCGGCGGATAAACATTCTCGCTGATCGACAGGTTTTCATAGATTGCAGTTTTCTTGATACCCAGCTCCTTCGCCAGCTGGTCTATCCTCTCACCTTTGCTGTATCTTCTTCTTTGATAGACCTCCATTCTTGATCTGATTATTTCAATTTTGACCTTCTGCGGAAGCTTTGAAAAATCCCTGTAAAGGTTCGTATCATCAATAACCCCCCGCGCCTGTTCCTCACTCAGTTCGTTCTCCGCATACACTATGCAGGCCGGATAGCGGTACTTTTCCTCCTCAAATCCCGGTTCCTCACGGCATTCCTGGATAATCTCACAGCTGATGTCATGCCTGTTATGCCCGGCCAATATCATGTACCTGTTATCGGGTCTTTCCCACAAAATAAGAGGCTCCTCAACACCCTTCTCATAAATCGACATCTTCAGCTCAAGATATTTGTCAGCCTGAGTATCCTTTAATCTCGGATATTTGTTCCATCCTTCCGGCGCATCTATCATTTTGTAGATATCAATATGTGATATCTTCTTCTTTCCCTTTTCTGCAATCTCACCCACGCCTATTTTTTCCATCGTCCTTGAAACATCCTTTGTAGCTGATTGAACATTTGCGGACACTTGCCTTAAGAAATCAGCATTATTCACACTGCCTTTTTTGCCTGCCATTTACCTCACCACCTTATCTGATTTTTCTTTAATCTTTTTAAGCAATTCATCTGCCACTTCTATCATCTGCTTGTTTGCTGCGCAGCNTNTGTTGTAAACTCCCAGCGGATAATGCTCGCGTTGCGCATTATCAATATTCGCATCATTCTTAATGAAACTNTTGAAAGCCAGCCCCGGAGCTATCTCTTCAACTAGTTCAAGGGCTTCTGGAAGAGCCTTCTTTTTGCGCATGTCCACTTTGTTGTATAGGAAACCCAGAACTTCTAATTTAGGGTTATTCTTCCGCACTTCCTCTACCTGAGCCATAACAGGCGGAACGGCTTTCACCGCAAAAATTGCAGGTTCCAGCGGAGACAGCACATAATCAGCCTCTGCCAAAGCCGCCACATTCATAAGTCCCGCCGTCTTATCCATATCAACAAAGATGAAATCATAGTAGTTTTCCTTACGAATGGTTCTCAGACATTTCTCCCAGATTCGTCCTCTTATGTTAGGGTCCAGCACACCTAGCTGACCTTCCAATCCCTCACACTTAGCCGATCCCGGGATAATGTCCAGATTATCATATCGGGTATGTCTGATATATCCCGGTTCCATAAAATCATCATGCATCGAGAAAGCCTCATAGAAGCTGACATCCGATTCATTTAAGTATTCCGGATAAAGAACACTCGACATATCTGATTGACTGTCAATGTCTATCCCCAGCACATTGTACCCTCTCCGCGAAAGCTCATATGACATATTCATTGCGGTTGTAGACTTGCCCGTTCCGCCTTTATGTGTCCAAACCACAATTATAACCGGCGACTCGAACCTCATCATCTTCTTATCTAGTTTTGATGCTTTTGTGACATCATAGATATTCTGGAGACCCTCCTGATCCAGCTGGGTAGTATCCATAGCCATCAGGTTCTCCAATTGCCACTGATTCAGCCCCACAGCCCTATGCCAGTCTTTCATATCCCACTTTTTCTGCCTGAGCAGAGCCTCCATTTCTTCTCTCCAAGTTTTCCCTGACATAAATTCTCCTTCCTGCTGAATGCCGCATCATTTTATCCTATGTCTCATTTTCTTATCATGCCATTATTTATGATACTAGATTTTTTTTGATTAATNAAGNTTTCTNTTATTNTTTTTTNCGCCCGGCGGAAAATTTTTTAATCTCAGCCACGGTTCAAGCAAAAATTCCGCCGGGCGGAATTTTTTAATCAAAAAAGATTGATTTGTCTCATATCAGGAAATATCTAATGAATTCAAATATTATTATGCCTTTTTTTAAGTCTGGCGGAAAACAAACGCAAACCAATTCTTGCGCAAACTGAAACAAATACAGTATACTTTTTTTGTTGACTATTTATTTTTAATTTGAGGCATTATCTGGCTTTCGCTGGTTTATGCCTTTTTCTGCATCCACGCAATGCATAAGAATCACAGGTTGATTCTAACAGGGACAGGCAAATCGCACTGTCCAGCGACTGCTTATCGGCAATCGTGAAAGGAGGATGAAATGTCAAATTTTCGTAATGTCTCCAAAAAAGAACCTTGCCCAATCTGCGGAAAGCCTGACTGGTGTACCATTCAGGAAGTAAGTCCATCCGCCCAGCTCCACTACTGCCGCAGAGTCCTCTCCGGCATAGACATTATCAGTCCGGTCAACAGCAGGGAATATGTCTTTATAAAACAAACAACAGACGGTTCCTGCCTGTATAAAGACCGCGTGCAGTATGAAGCCGACCGTAACGAATGGCTGCTTCAAAACAGCGGATACAAACAGCTCCGACCGCGTAAGAAAAACCCCTATCAAACGCAGCCTGAACATTCCAAAAGCCAAGCATATGAAGACAAATTATCAGTCCCTGCAAAACCAAACCAAGAACTAGATCTCATATACCGTTCCTTTTTAAAGCATCTGTACTTAAATAAGATGCATGTAAGGTATCTGTCAAGGGAAGGTTGGCCAATAGAGCTGATACAGCGCTCCATGCTGCGCTCCCTTCCGGCAAACAACATTTCACATAACAACACCTATGACAGGGAACGCATTACGATGGAACTGATCCATGAATTTGGCACCGTGCAGGGCGTACCGGGCTTTTACCAGAGACAGGATGGAAAATGGACTTTTTCCGGTTCATCCGGGATTTTAATTCCGCAATACGACCACAACCATTATCTTTACAGGCTCAGAATCCGTTTGGACCATCCACAGGTTGATGACTCTGAAAAAGAGAGGAACAAGTACAATAATTTTTCTTCTTACTTTGAAACCAAGACGACAGCCGGCACATTGGCAAACGCTTATATTAATGGATGCCGTTCAGGAAGCCATATCAGTCTGTACGACAATCCCGAGCTTGATGACTACACCGTCTGCTACATCACGGAAGGCGAGAAAAAAGCTATATATGCCAACTACATTCTCCATATTCCGGTGGTATCAATTCCTGGGGTGAATTCATTCAGCAAACTGCTGGAGCAATCAGAAAACGGTTTCACCGTACTAGATTACTTAAAATCGCGCGGCTGTCGGATACTGATTATTGCATATGATTCTGACAAGTATATTAATCAGTCCGTCCTGATGTATGAAGGTAAAATCATAGAATTTCTGTCTTCTCAGGACTTCCATATAGGAGTCGCTTTCTGGAATCCGGGCTTTGGTAAAGGGTTAGACGATATTCTTGCAATCAATATTCGTCCGAACTACGAATTGGTCAAGGTAAATACAGGCGTATAGTTTTGCTATATGCCTGTATTGTTTTTAAAAAATTCCGCCGGGCGGAATTTTTCATGAAATTTTTCTCTATTTTTCCGCCCGGCGGAATTTTTAACTTTTTTCTTGTCACGGCGCCTCTGATTTGCTATACTGATTAAAATACTTTTTTATTTATGGTTCTGCAGTACGCAGTCCGTTTATTTAATTCCTAGCAATAGGTTATTTTCACAGTTAAAAGGACATCATTGATGTCCTTTTTTATTTTGCCGCATATATTAAGCGGCTATCTTAAATAAAAGGAGGATTTAACATGAAGAAAAATCAATGTCAGCCAATTACTGACGAAATACTCTATCAAATGGGAGTATACTTCCCGCCAGGAATACCGGCTTCAGAATCATTCTCAAAGAAGACCGATTTCCTTGAAGGAGGCCGAATAATCAGCCTGAAAAGGGAAAGCATTTATAAATCGATGCTCCCAAAATTAAATATGCACAGTTTCCTGAACCTGTCATTCCCTATGATCGATCATTACTCTGCATCGCACTGTAACAACATCATTCGGATCATTGGTAAGTTCATTCAGGCAAAGCTATGTAAAATTAAGAACGAGGATTCCCTGGCTGTACAGGGGATTGCATTTTTATCTGATCTTGCGGGAATATACAAGGATAGACTGTCTTTCTCTTTTCCTAATCCAAAAGAACATAGTGGCGCAGAGATTGCAGCAGCAACGCTAAGAAGCAGCCATATATTAAGGGTAGAGTTAAAAGGGACTGAAACAATTGAAGTCTACGGAGGCATCGGCTCCACTTCAAAAAGAAAATTGGGGTTTTATCATATGCTGAGAAATCCAGATTACAACGTAGAGATTGTTAATATCTATAATTTCTTAGCACATATATCTGTATGTAATTGCCTTCATTCAATGATTTCAGAAGATATCTCCCCACTAATAACATCCATTTTTTCCAATGAGCTGGATAAACTTA
>WFLX010162440.1_pt1 | contig 19702 bp, 17 predicted proteins | sample 4967041 | NCBI WGS metagenome assembly WFLX01 (sample SAMN12857096, study PRJNA449069) | gut metagenome | isolation source: stool from male and female vole | host: Microtus ochrogaster | place: USA:Florida | collected 2017
GGAATGGATAAATGATATTAGTGTAAATTGGAGTGCCATAACCCTCAATCTCCCAATTGGAAGGAACCGGAATAGAATCCCATGACGACAAGTCAGCGCCTGTTCGATAAAATTCCGCAGGGCGCATTTCCGGCTTTGCTGAAAACCGAAATGCCCATTTACCGTCAAGGCTCATGTAATAGGGAGAAGTTTGATAGTCCCCGCCCAATGCCGACTCAACCGATGGAAACGGGAAAGCGGTAGCTCTCGGCATCTCACGCCCAACAGAAAACACTTCGGGATTCTCCCAATCATTATTTGCCGCGCAATACAGGTATCCCGACAAAAGAAAAATCGAAGCAATAAATCGAAATATATTATCCATGGCAATTAGGTTCAAGATTAAAAACACGTCAGCGTCCTTTACACATGGNGCTTAAACTTACTTTTCAGGNGATGCGAGATGGAGCAGTTCAAGGAAACACTTCACGGTGGCATGATTTCCGGTATATTTCCCCTCGTCCTCACTCAATTTGCACGTTTCACAATAAAACGGCCATGATTCAGTAATTTTCACCGCAAGCAGTTTTATCACAATATTCATTGGCTTGACCCCTGCGAAATCATTGGTGAAATGAGNCCCTATNNCGAACGANGGCAAGCATTTTCCTNCAGCATAACGCTNTATTTCANTCGCCTCGTCCACGTTAAGTCCATTACTGAACACAATCTGCTTGGTCGAAGGATCGATATTGAGCGAACGGTACTTGTCGACAATCATGTCAAGCTCCTTATAATTATCACCGCTGTCAACCCGCAATCCCTTAAACATATTGGCATAGTCTTCCGAAAAATTCAGGCTGAAAATGCGCCATCCGTAAGTGTCGTAAAGAAATGTGCCCAATGCTCCTCGATAAGTCTGCGCCCATGTTTTCATCGCAAGATAGTTTGCCATCTGCGGTCCATACATTCCCGCAATAGCGCAGATCAGTTCGTGAGCCATCGTTCCGATTGGAATAAGGTCATATTTCATCGCAAAATACACATTGCTCGTGCCGACAAAATTACCGGCTCCGCCCCTCTCCTCCTGACACTTTTTCATTGCCGAGACAACTGTGTCCTGTGCTTTGAACGAAGCCCTGCGCCGTGTGCCGAAATCACTGAACTGGCAGCCGGCATCAATGAGCCGCCGAGCCTTTTCCTGTGAACGGCGGTAGTAATCGTCATAATCCAACGAAGCCTCTTGCCCCGTCATTATATAATATAGCTCGGAAATGATAGCGAGCACCTTCACTTCAAGCAGAATAGTGTCACTCCATGCGCCTTCAAACTCCACGCTAAGATGTCCTTCACTNTCCTGCTCCACNCNCACCCACCTTCTNTCATAGCGGAATCCTTTCAGAAANNNGTAGAACCAAGTCGGGATATAGGTGCATCTGCGGCGCATGAACGCAATCTCCTCATCGGTTATCACCACATTTTCCAACAGGGCGATCTGCCGTTCCAATTCTTCAGCAAAGCCTTCGGGATAAACGGTATTNTCCCGGTCGGTNAATTTATACTTTACCTGTGTGCGCGGATAATTGTCAATGACCGCGCAGCACATGGTGAACTTATATAAATCATCATCAGTGAAATGGGTGATTATTTGTCGCATGGTATATTATATTTGGATATGATTCCGTCAAGGCGCCTACCCCCGTCAAGCGACGGGCTGTATCGCTTTAACACATTGAATTTTATATTCGGAAGCAAACGGATACCATCAAGCAGCGTTTCGGAAACGCAAACGTCTCCGGCAATACCGCAAATGTCAATTTCGCTAATCCCGTTATCGTTGACTATTGCGGCGATATCTTTTGCCGCAATCTGATTTTTGAAAATGGAATATTCCTCAATGTCAGCATTCTCCCCTTTATAAAGGAAATGGATGTCGGCACCCGGTTCATAAAGCGCGTCCATCACGGGCTGCGTCACGGCAGCTCCGATCGAGTCATGTACACAATGGAGCTCCCACCCCCCTCCGAAGCTGCGGAACGAGCAATGATTGAACGGATGGCGGTCAGCCGTCACGATTATATCGGAATATCTGCCGCCATTATCCCTCACATATTCTCCCAGCGCTTTCATGGCATCCTCAGCTCCGGGGACAGGCAGCGAGCCGGTGATGAAGTCGACTTGGGGGTCTACAATCATCAACAGCCGTTTCCGTTCAGTGCCATTATTCTTCATTTCTATTCCTGAAGCTTATTTAAGAAAATCCTGACGCATGGGCGAAAAAGTGTCAATCAGCATGCCGGCTTCGAGACAAACACATCCATGAGGAACATCGGGAGCTACATAATAGCCGTCCCCCTCCTCTATGATTCGGGTCTCATCACCTATGGTTAGCTCAAACTTGCCGCTCACAACATACGTAACCTGACTATGATAGTGGGTGTGTGTCGAGCCTACACTCCCCTTCTCAAATTTTACCTTCACCATCATCAGCTGACCGTCATATCCCATCATCTGACGACTCACACCGTCGCCGGCGGGTTCCCAGGCGATATCTTTCCCTCTCTGCCAAACTTCGCTTTTAGTCTTCATAATTTTTTCGGTTTCTATTCAAAAGCGAAGTTACAAAACAAAGTGCGGTTTGTCAAATTTATTATCNNCTCCATTNCCCNANANAAAACGGAANCANGATTGACTGNNAAAATCAATTAGTCTCTTTTGCCGGACGCATCGCAAACCCGTAAAGAATAATATTATTCACAAAATGCGCCTGCCCATTATTGTTGACCGAAAAATATTTTGCATTCGTAGGGCTTGCCGCTATTACTGTCCAGCACTCACCCGAAGCCTGAGTCATTGTTTCTCCACCGTCAGGTTTTCGATAACCGAGAGTTGGATATATGAATGAATCTCCATTCGGAAGCGGAATCGAAACTTCCCTTTTCACGGCATCAAAAGTGCCCAATACAGTGTTCAGAATCTGAAAAGCGTTACCCACAGGCACTTTAGCGCCTACAGGATTAGGATCATATATACTTTTCACATTTTCAGGCTGAGCTGAGCTACTTGATGGAATCTGATCGATAGTCCACAAATTAACATAGAANGATGACATGCCNCTTAANTNANCCTCTTTTCCTGAAATGAAAATCTGAGGGTTGGCAATCGTGGTTTTTATCATCTCNCGGAAATCAGTACCCACCGGCTGCTGCGGAATCGAAGANCCGTCCATTTCATTGTGGTCGGAATCATAGTATCGGTCCAATCCCGAAATAATCGGGTCCTTCCTGCCCCACTGATAATAGGTGTAGCAATCGCCCGTATATATGGTGGCGCCCGCCTGTTCTATCGCAACATCAACCGAAAGCGGAGTCATTCCTTCGGGAACATCGGTTTGAGTGAAGCGCACCGTTGCGGAAGCGGCATTGAACTCCGTATTATCTCCGCCAAAAATACGTCCTATATTCCTTGAATACATAGGATAGGTGGAATCGGGATTGGGCATCTCCTGCCAGCCATTGTCGGGCACATAATCCGTAATCCATATATGCCAGCTCCAAAGCACGTTTTTGTCTTTGTCCCTGACAGCCACCAGCGCGTTGCCCTGGCGGATTGACGATTGCGGCACGTCAAACTCCAGCGATTTCTTGTCGGCAGACAAGGCTATGTTACGCACAAGATTCAACCGATCCTCCCACATCAAAACAGCATCCTCGGGATCGCATCCTGCGTTATTGTAGATATATGGATCGGAAATCTCATTCCCAAGATGGTTGATGAAATGGAACAAGGCTTTACGCTTATTGGCTGTAGTTTGAGAAAGAGTCGAAATATAAGACCCCTCATTGGTCACTCCGCCCTCTATCGCATTTCCGTAGACAAGCGGAAGGCTATATTTCCCGGGAGCATTTATAATATAACAATTGGCGGTGTTTTCATTCGCCGGCGCACCGGTTGATGATGCCAAGTTATATCGTGTCTGCCCTGACGTAGTATTAATGTCGGNGGTATTCCTTATCAATCGTGTTTGCTCGCTCATCTCCAGGAAAACAGGTTCGAGCATCGTTGTAGTCAGCACGCAAAGCGAATCCCCTTTACCATTAGCCGCAATATCGACAATCCAGTCAGGCGCTGATGCAAGTTCATTGCCGTCGGCATCGATGAACGACGCTTTCCACGAAATCGGAGTCGAGGCGCCGCTGCCGTCATCATAACTACTCTTCACTGTATACGACACCTTGCTGCCCGTATATTTCGTAGAGAGCTTTTCTACATTATTTCCATCGGCATCGACTATCTGCAACAACAATTCCGATTCTGAAGGATTAGCAGAAAGCCTGTACGTAACGGTCGTACCCGCTTCCCATACTTGCCCGGAGAGAGACGCCTCAAATGTAGATAGCTTGCCATTCGATTCTATCGTCAATGCCACCTTAGAATCTTCGCCGAGAGTCTGCGGCAAGAGTATAAAAGTCTGCTCATCGGAAGTTAACGCTTCGTCAGCCGCTACATATTTAGAGCCCGAAGTCGCAGCCAATTCCTTGTCAATTTCCACTTCATAATCTTCCGTGCCCGACACATCGGTCCACGNCCCTGANGAAATATCCAATGTTCCCTGACTGTTAACGGAAAAAATCTCGATACTCTTTACCGTGCATGGAGCCATTTGCTGCCCTGTCACAAATTTCACCGCTGTCAGTGCATGATTAAACACAAGATTACATGGCGATGAAGATGCATCGACCGGAGTCGCCCACAACAAGTCTATCTGAGAAGCTACATCATCGGGAGTGACATAATCAATCGTCATGTTGCCCGCAGCGGCATCAGGCATGCGCGTGATTCCTTCAGCGGCAGCCTCTGTATAAAAAGGAGAATAAGCGTTAAAATGCAACGAACCGTCACCCGGCCAAAGATATTGATCGGCAGGTGTCCATGAAGTCTCTTTTCTCACTTCAACATTATCCATGTAAACCGCATTATCACCCGCCGCCTTATAAAAAGCATATACTCCCGCTGATGCAATAGAAGCGGCATCAACCAAAGCCCCGCGTGAGTTTAACTGCGACGTGCTTTCAACCGTTCTACGGCTCACTTTCGGAACCAAATATAGTTTCTCCCCGTCATTCCCCTCCAATATAACCGACGACGAGCCATTGCCATGCGTCTCNGCGCTGCGTCCATTNCCGGAATAGNTCCATGATTCTGACGCAGTGACATTAAATTGAATCCTGTTGCCGGACTGATCCGGCTGATCCATTTTATCATCCGAGCACGATACCGCGCTTAAAAACGCAGCAATCACCGGAATGAACAGCGCATGACCTTTAAGCATCTTATTCTTCATCGTTTTATATTTTTCAGTTCAAAACATCGGGGAAAACGGGCTTAAACCCTTTTCAGGTGAAAAGCAAAGGGGGTTAGCCCCCTCTGCTTTCCGTTTAAATCATTTTCATTTAGTGTCCATGGGGATATCCTGGTTTGAACCATTCCATGGAATAACATCTACAGTAAATTTAATGCCGTCNCCCAGCACGGGGATTCCGGGTTTCGGATCTTTCGGGTCAACATTTCCTGCTCCATGAGTAAAGTCAAGAGTGTAGATATATTTATTGCCGGCAACCCAGTCGGTATTGATTGGAATTGCTGCCCAGTCACAATCGCCATCGGTCGGGAACGGATATACCTGAACTCCGGTAGCCGCAGTCGTGATTTTCAGTTTCACTGAAAGATAAGCGCCNNCNGCNGTATTNGNNGCATCNCCNNCNGGATCCCATGCAGTGAGCTGCTGAGGAATCAGCATGGCGTTGCCACCGTCGCCCATTATCGAAGNNGCNGTCGCCGTGATGGTCTTAGGAGTATCGTAGGTCTCTTCATATATCGCCTTTTCGCTGCCAAGAGTCCAGTCCAAAGTTCCGAAATCAAAAGAGGCGGTCGACACCGGTTGACCGATGCGGATACCGGTAACCTCAAACTTATACAGATCATTACCGGTCTTGGCGCATATCTCAATCTGGGCGAGACGGTGATTGAACGTCAACTCCACGCCGCTCTCCTCGTTAACTGATTTTTTACCTGTAGCCGACGACGTGATGAAATCAACCTGATCAGCTATTTCAGCAGCGGGAGAAAAATCGGTCATTGTCTTTGACGTATTGTCGATTGTAACTGTTCCACCCGGGTTAGAAGGCGAGTAGGCATAGAAAGTGAGCTCGCTGTCATCTCCGGGCCAGTAATATTCCTGAGCTGATTTGAAGAATCCGTCACTGCTTCTTGAGAATTCCATGTCAGGGAAAAATTCACTATCGCCCATAAAAGCTGTAACATTCATTGAGGACAGATTAGCGTTGGTGGTTTCAGCACCGCGAGACCGTCCACCCATCACGGGACGAAAATCGATCGCGCGTCCCCTGTTGGTGTCCACAGGTTCATCCTGTGAACATGAGGCTAAACTGAGCATTGCTGCCATAGCCGCAATAAAAGGCATTGTTTTCATTTTGATCATAATTTTAATGCGTTAATATATTCAGGGTTTTTATTACATTTCCAAATCAATAAATTTTGTTTGCCAGTCATTGACATTCGGGTTAAAGCCGCCTCCGTCAGCAAATGATTTCGGCACCGTGAGCCCCGACACAACGATATGAACATGTTTTGGATCGGGAGCCGATTGAACCTGATCGGTCACATCNAANGTGTAATACCATTTCGTCCCGTCTTTAAGATACATATAGACGGTNAGAATATGCTTGCAGGAGGTCGTGTTGCACTCTCCGAATGTCAGAAATTCGCTGTGCATCGATTGCCTGTNGGTGCCGATGGAAAGCGTGAANGGCATGGTGACGTGAGTGTCTGCGGCAACGTGACCGCCTATCATGAATCCCTCAGCCATACCTGAAATAGTTCCATCGATTTCAGCGCCCGATACATCANTTATATTTTCCACGTTAATTATATCAACCGTGTAGTGACACACATTCTCTTCAGGATAGAAAACAATCGTTTGCTTCTTGCCGGGAGAATAGGTTACGGCGATATCATTCTTNCNNACACTCCACAACATTTGGGGCGTNGCCGCAAACCNCTCGTCTTCGGCATCTCGCGACCGAGGAACAGAAGCTGCCGACAANCCGTAGGCTGAAAGAGTNGTTGCGTCAAGCGTGCATATCTCGTAGCTTTCAATCCCCGAAGTGTTGCGGAACTCAGCCCAGTCGGTGATATCGTTATTCAGAGTNATNCCGTCATATTTTCCNTANGGNATCGTCACCTCNCCACCTGTANGATTAGGNAANTTATAGCGCAGGTGCTCATTNTCGGTTGGATTGAACATGTGCAGCTCCATCGATTCNGGATTGGCTTCGGGAGCATTGCTCCAGTCATATACCACTTCAAGCCCTACAATATCAGGATCATCAAAATATAAATCCTTATGATGGCATGACGATGCGAGAGCCGCCAAGGCAATTAGCGAAAACATTCTGATAATATTTTTCATTTCATGCCTCCTTTCTTTCCTGAATTATAGTTGCCGTGTCCTATAAGCCACACGAGGGAAATCTCAGCCTTAGTCGGTCCAAACCAATTAAGCCGGTTGGTAGACTTCCACACATAGAATTTATCATCTGGCACATATTTCATATACTTACCGCCCATATAACCTATGCCGATAGTGAAATCAATATTCAAGCGACGGGCAATAGGAAGCGAGTAGCCATATTCCAAACCGCAAACTTTCATACATCTGTCCCACAAAGTTCTGCCTGGGAGACCGCCCATATAGCCCTCTCCGCCCCATTCGAAATCATAGGTCACGACACCTCCATAAATACCAATATGGTGTCCCGTGAGGGGTTTCCGATGAGCTTGTGAGCCAAACCACCATCTTGCGGCAATGTCACCGCCATATATTCGCCAATAGCGATGGCGCGCGTCGGTTTTCCACCAGCCATACATCCAGTTTCCGACAACCGACCAATTCTTGCCAACGTAAAATTCAGCGCTTATATTAGGCACAGCCAAAACGTCATAAAGCATATTGGTCTTTAATGCCATGTAGAAATTACGTTCCTGTTTCATCGGGATCATGAAATCGGGAGAAACGGACAACGCCGGCAAGATAGGTTCCGAAAGCAATGGTATTATCAAAGAATCACCCGGAATATCCAATGAACGACGGCAATATTCAATATACATTTTAGAAGCTCTCAAAGCAGGGAACTGCCTTTTATACATATATTGATAAGGAATGCCCGATTTAAGTTGCTTCAATTTCAGCAAATTCTCAGCACTGTCGTGATGCAGAGCATCCTCATTGGCAATGATTGAGTCAATTAAGGCGATTACCTCCCCTTGATAAGGCACATCTTCATCCAAAATAACCAATCTCTTCAACCCGTGCCAATCCCTGCCGAGGAATGTAAACGAAGTGATTGAATCGGGAATTGTCGTTTCAGCGGCAAGGTGATTAAACAACACCTCGGCGCGCTTGCGTGACAATCGCTGATTTATCGCTACCGATCCTTCAGGCGAAGCGCCCCCAATCACATGAATACCTTTTATGTTCCGCCTCATCGTTGAGGAAGAATCAGAAATAGCTCTAAGTTGACGCAGGAGAGAATCCATCTCGCTCCTGTTATTCTTATAATCAAGTTCAAGCGTAGATTTACCCTGCCGGAAATGAATCTCGGCAGAATCGCTGAATTCCTGCGCGAATCCGCCATAGAAGCAGGAAATCAATAGGGTAAATGCTGTAATCGCTTTTCTCATTTTTAGCACTTTTATATTTGGACTCGATTATCAAGTCTTTAAATTGTAACATAACATCCCGTGCCTTTGTTCAATCTGATTCGTCATTCTGACTGGCATATTATGATATTTCAAAAAGGAGCTTAATTCCAAAACAAAAAAAGGTTTAATCACCCCATGGCTCTTTTAATCTTAATTATAACTATCACTCTCCAAAAGTTAAATTACAGTTAAATCCTGCGGCAGGATTAAACTGAAAGGCACTTTATTTATCATAAAGACAAACAAGTACAATTAATAACTCTATAAAATACAGTATCACATGAAAAAGAAAATTTTTGGTTTAGCACTCGTTTCAATGTCATTAATCGCATTCACCGGAATGGCGCAGAGCAATACCCCGACTAAGAAAACAGAGAAAACAGAAAACGTAAAAACTCAAAAAGCAAATCGTCCCGAACGCAAGCCCAAAGCCGATCCGTTTGCCGACTTGAATCTCACCGATGCGCAGAAAGCCCAACTCCAGCAGTTGAACGAAAAGACCCGGGAAGCGCGCAAGCAGCAGATGCAGACTCAGAAAGAGGACAAGCAGCGTAACAACGAAGCACGCAAGGCTGAGCGTCTTGATGCTAAAAAGAAATATCTTGCCGAAGTAAAATCAATTCTCGGTGAAGACAAATACGTAACTTTCCTTGAAAACATGTACATCAACGGAGGCAGCAACCCTAATCCCGGCAAAGCAGGCGCAATGGGAAACGCTAAAGGGATGAAAAATAAAAAGGACGCTAAGGGCAATAAAGAGAGAAAACATGACGGAAAACGTCAAGGCAAACCCTCAAAGAAAACCGACTCAGCAAATTCATAAGCACCCCCCTATCTATAATCAGGATTCCAAACCGATTTCCCAATTTCGGTTTGGAATCCTTTCTTTATACACCCCATGCTCTTCAATCCAAAATTCACTTCCACAAAATCGGTTATCGCATTCTTTTTTTATAAATTTGCGCTACGACCAATTATTATCATCCATGAAACGAATCTTTCTTTTTATATTGCTNGCNGNATTNCCAATCNTAANCCTCATTGCNTCCGATTACGACAAAAANGCTACTNAACCTGAATTGTGCGACTCCGACTCNATTGCNTTANTGCAACCCNCNTGGTTCGTGATAAAAGGNGAGATGTCACCGTCNTGGAANGGCTCTTTCAGNNTNGCNGTNACCGACCCTNTCAANAACAACGGACATGACATCAAAACCTANNCNGNCAATAAATTCCAAAAAANNATCCCNATGCGNGGNCATNTGCAAAACATATTCCTATACNTTCCGGGAACNATGACAATTCCCGTTTGCGCAGGAGANACTATCGAACTTAAACTTGGAGANGACGATCTCANACTGTCATCCAATAATCCCGCCGCAAATCTCGACCTGCAACTATCCAACGTCCTATACCGNAAAATCAGGAAAAATGAAATAGAACGAAACAAATTGGTCGCAAAATACAGGTCAAAAATTCGCAGTGGACGCAGTCAGGAAACTGACTCATTGCAACAAAAACTTATATCAAAAATCTCAGATCACCAAGCTCGTTACACCACCGCTATTGACACTTTCATAGAAAATCACGGGAAGCCGAGGCTTGAAAAACATTTCCGTATCTCACAGTTCTACCACTTGATGCGCGATCTCGTCCTCATCGATGCTCCGATTGAAAGGCTCAAGCCCACACTTTTCCTTGATTCCATCCATTCAGCGCTCCCCTACAATTTCTACTGCGACTCATTTCTCGCCAATCCGAATTATTGCGAGTTTTGGCTTAACTANTTGATGGCNCAGGCATATAGCATGCCTGNAATGAAAAATGCGGAAAACGNCTCGCTCATGTTATCCTTTATAAGAANATTTGNCCCGNCNACNATGATATCTGACTTGGCGTGTTTTAATTATTGGTCCAATATTTATCATTTCAAGGGTCCTGAGACGGCAAACGCATTCGTAGAAAATTTATTTGAAACGAGCCTCACCCCGGAGATAAAAGCTGAATACGCCCAACTCAGTCACGATATAACGCGCCTATGCTCCGGCGAGTCGGCTCCCGGAATAACCCTCACGGATGGCAACGGACACAGATATACCCTTGACGATTTCAAAGGCAAATACCTATATCTCGATTTTTGGGACTTTGGATGCAAACCGTGTTTGAATGAATTTGCCGTCGTTCCGGAACTTAAAGAACATTTCGGAGATAAAATGGATGCAGTTGAAATAGTGACGGTTTGCGCTTCCAAGCCGTCAAAAAGTAAACTGGAAGAATTTGCCCGTCAGCACGGAATGACAGAGCGGAATCTCATCCTCGACAAAAAGAGATCCGACAAATGTTATGACATGAAACTATTCCCTACCTACGTACTCATCGATCCTGACGGGAAAATCGTGGAATTCAACACAGCGCGACCGTCGTCTATCCTGAAGGATGCAAAATCAGGAATTGCGACTACATTTGAAAAAGCGCTAAACACCCCGATAGCAAAATAGAGCGCAGAAAGAAACTCTATCGCAACATTTACTATCATGATGATATAATAATTACAACAACTGGAACAAATATTGGAATCCGATAAAATAATTTTAGCTCTCTTTGCAACACAATCATTATTGAATAGGCTAANCTATGCTGACTCGNACAAAACTCTTTCTTNTAGTTGGAATTNTATGTGTCAACTGTGCCGCTTGCGGTTCAGAGAGCGGGNATACTCATGATGAACCCGATACACCTGAACAGACCGCTCAGCCCGGTCAGNCGNAACCCGTCGACCCGACTCCTGAAAAGCCGGATGCAGCGCCTGATAAGTCGAAATACGAACTCAANGTANCNATGTCGNNNGATGCNTCGATTGCAAACGCTTCATGGAATGACANCGACNGCTACATGAAAAAATTCAAATTTGAATACACCGAACACCCCAACAGCAATAACAAGGATCACATAGATGGATGCCACGGCGAAGTCGTGTATGACGAAACACTCGCAGCCTATGTCTACAAACTAAGCGTACACAAAAATGACAATGTTATCGACGGGGACCGCGGTTCGCTCGTCGACCGTCAGCGCAATGAGATGAAGAGCCGAACAAGCGGAAACGGCTATCCCGAAGTCAATGCCAACTATGACGAATGGCAACGTCTTGNATGGAAGTTCAAAATACCTAAGGGNTATCAACCATCAACAGCTTTCACCCACATTCATCAGCTTAAAGCTGCCGACGGAACCGACAACGGCAGCCCGCTCATCACAATAACTCTCCGAGCCGATTACGACGGAGGCAATAAGCGTGTGCAGCTCATCCACAACGCCCGCTCGGGTGGAGACAGCAAAGGCACTTTTATTGACAATATTCCGCTCAGCGACTTCGAAGACGAGTGGGTCCGGGTAGTTACCGAAGCTCATGCGTGCCGTCACGGATATTATCACATCACCATTACTCGCCTAAGCGACGGCAAAACACTAATTGACAAGGCTGTGGACGATATCGACCTTTGGCGCGGAAGCGGCGCTACCTCGATACGCAACAAATATGGCATTTACCGAAACGTAGGCAAGNATCCCTTTGGCTCAAACAAGCTGCTCAAAGACGAACATATCTTCTTGACCGACTTCAANATATACGAAGCAAACTCCAATTCNAATCCTAAAGCGGTCNACGACTGANNCANCATCTGCATCATCCGTTCAAATGCCATAATCACGGCAATGTGGTTTTCCCTGATGAGGCAGATCGTTTCCATTTCTAATTATTTTTTGTAATTTTGCAGCGTGGTTCATAAAGAGCCGCTCACTATGACTGCAAATACATTCATCACCATCGGCGCTATCGTCGCCACAGTCCAGAACTACGCTTTCAAAGAAAATTGGAAGAGCACTCAATAAGCTCATCCTATCAAAATGACATAGCTCCGAGTCTATGCCACTAAGCCATTCCGTCTCCGATTGGCTACATATCTTATTCCTTACATTAATCTCAATTTTAATATTTATCTATGAACAATCTCCGATTGCTCACAGGGGTGTTTGCAGCAACCTTGTTGAGCCATGGAATGCGTGCAGCCCAACCTGAACAACAGGTCATCCCGCTTGAGAGGCTTTTTGAAATAGCCGAGACCAACAGCATTCAGCTCAAACCGGCATTTACAGCCGAAGAAGAAGCGAGCCAAGAAGTAGAGGTAGCAAAAAGCCGACGGCTTCCCGACATCAATTCCTCGCTTTCGCTTAGCTACATCGGCGACGGTTTCACCACCAAGCGTGATTTTTCCGACTATCAGAAAGCACCCATTCCCCACTTTGGCAACGGACTGTCGATAAACGTGACTCAACCCGTCTATACCGGCGGAGCCATCACAAACGCAATTGAACTTGCCGAGCTTAAAACGACAGCATCTCGCTATGCCACCGAGCTGCAGCGCGACAATATCCGCTTCTCCATCGCAGGATTCTATCTCGACATTTACAAATACGGAAATCTGCGCGCCGTAGTCGAAAACAATATCGAGCAGGCTCGCAAAGTGCTTGCCGAAATGAACGCGCGCTATGAGCAGGGAGTGGCGCTGAAAAACGACATCACCCGCTATGAGCTCCTCGTTTCCAACCTTGAACTGCAACTCATAAAAATAACCAACACTCTCGACATTCTCAACCGCAACCTCGTGGTCACGGCAGGATTGCCCGAGGGGACNATNATCGTTCCCGACTCCGCNATATTGGNAAAATCNCTCCCCCTCTCAGGCGAAGACTGGTGGCAGCAGGAGGCGTCAGCCCATTCTCCCACGCTTAAACTCGCGCGGTCAAGCGTGGAAATAAGCCGCAAAGCCGAGGATCTTGTAAAAAGCGAGCGACTNCCCAAGATNGGCATAACGGCAGGATGGACAATCGACGGTCCGATACTTGTCGAAGTCCCGCCCATCAACAGGAATCTCAGCTATTGGTTTGTAGGATTGGGGGTAAGCTACAACATCTCTTCGCTCTATAAAACCAATAAATCGATAAGCAAAAGCCGCATCGCCACTCGCCGGGCAATGGAACAGCTTGATGCCACAGGCGAACAGGTGAGTCTCGGAGTCAGAGCCGACTACATCCGCTACCTCGAAGCCTACGAAGAGCTTAAAACTCAGCAAAAGAGCGTCGAACTTGCCGATCGAAACTACAACACGACCTCGACACGCTACAGCGCCGACATGGCGCTTATTACCGACATGCTTGACGCCGCCAATTCCAAGCTCGATGCCGAGCAGCGGCTCGTTAACGCCCGAATAAACATCATATACTATTATTATAAACTCCTATTCACAACCGGAAAAATATGAAACACAGTTCTAAAAAACTCCTCTCCTATATAGTTACCGTCATTGTCATCATCATCGCCGCCATCTGGGTTGGCGGCAAATTCATCCATCTCGGAAACGTGGAGTTCACCGACAATGCCCAAGTGCAGCAGCAAATCGTACCCGTCCACAGCCGTGTGCAGGGCTACATAAAAGAGATTAGATTCAACGANTATGAGCCNGTGAAAAAGGGCGACACTCTCGTGATAATCGACGATGCCGACATGCGTCTAAGAGTGGCTCAAGCCTGCGCCGACTATCAGAACGCAATTGCCGGGAAAGGGGTCACTGACCGCAGCGTAGGTGTCGCCTCGGCTAATGTGGCGGTATCGGAAGCGTCAATCGCCGAAGCGAAAATAGTGATGGAAATGGCAGCTGCCGACTTTGATCGCTACAAGACCCTGTTGGCAAAAGACGCTGTGACACGCCAGCAATATGATGCGGCAAAGACCGACTATGAAGCAAAAAAAGCCCGATATGAAATGCTGACACGCCAACGCTCGGCAACCTCATCGATTGTTGAAGAGAGCCGTCAGCGAATAGCGCAGAATGAAGCCGGAATCGAACTNGCAAAAGCCCTCCTCGAGACTGCCGANCTCAATCTTTCCTACTGCGTGATAACAGCCCCGTGCGACGGCTTCACCACTCGAAAAGAGATTCAGACAGGACAACTCGTTCAGCCGGGGCAGACTCTTCTTGACATCGTAGATTCCGCAGAGATATGGGTCACCGCCAACTACAAAGAGACCCAACTGTCCCACATCGAGCCGGGAAGCACTGTGGAAATTAAAGTTGACGCCATTCCCGGAGTGACATTCAACGGACGCGTCACAGCAATATCCAAAGCTACCGGCTCCTCGCTTTCAATTCTGCCGCAAGACAATTCAGCGGGCAATTTCGTGAAAGTGCGCCAGCGCATCCCGGTGAGAATCGAATTCACGAGCGACAACAATGCCGCCGACATCGATCGCCTTCGCGCAGGCATGAACGTAGAGTGTGAAGTAAAATACTGATATGGCTGATTGGCATAAACCACGGGGACCCTTTGACATCCCCGATGTACCGAATTATATTCCACGCAAGCTCAAGCCCTGGCTGTTCATTTTCTTCGTGCTCATCATCCAGTTCTCAGGGGGCGTGTATCTCGCTGCGGCATCCGACATGGTTGGCACCACGGCGCTGATGCAGGAAGACATCCTGATGGCGGGCTATGCCCAATTAATCGGAATGTCGCTCAACTTCGCGGTTATGTTCCGACTGAAATTCCGCTATTCCAACCGCATCGCCCTGTCGGTTTGCTGCATTGCGCTAATTGCGGCAAACATTATATGCTCCCACACCGCCTCCGTTCCGGTGCTGGTGACAACCTGCTTTTTCGCCGGCTGGTTCAGAATGTGGGCGACTTTCGCATGCAACTCCACGATCCAGCTTTGGCTTACCCCGGTACGTGACATGGCAATATTTTTCTGCTACGTCTACATAGTGGTCGACGGCGTGATTCAGCTCAGCGGAATAGCTACCGTCTATACTGCATTCTTCTCCCAGTGGGAACACATGCACCTGATAATGACGGGGCTGCTCGCCTTGATGCTTCTCATGGTATTGATTCTGGTAAAACCTGTCAAAGGTCCCATGCAGATCCCATTGCTGGGCATCGACTGGATCGGCTCAGGACTGTGGGGAATAGTGATGCTCTGTTTCACATTCATCTGTGTCTACGGAAATTTCTACGACTGGTGGGATGCCGGTGAAATCACAGGCGCCACCGTTTTAGGAGCGGTATGCCTTGCGATCAACCTTTGGCGCGCATCGTTCCTCCATCACCCCTACATCTCGTTCATGGCAATGAAAAACCGTAACGTGCTGCGGGCAACGGCAATCTATCTCGTGTTCTTCACCCTGCTTGCCACCGAGCACGTGTTTGAACACAGTTATGCCGCCGCCATTCTCGGGTTTGACGAAACGAATCTCATCGACCTCAACTGGTATGTCTTTGCGGGAATCGTGGCAGGAGTCGCAGTTACCTACTTCACTTTCGCCCTNCGCANGTGGCGTTACAAGACCATGACCGTAATAGCGTTTTCCCTTGCCGCTCTGTATCTCGCCTATTTCTATTTCTTGATTGACTATGGAGTGGAAAAAGAGATGCTTTTCCTGCCATTATTCTTTCGCGGAGCCGCTTCGGTGATTATCTCCATCGTGTTCCTCACCTCCATCGTGCAAAGCGGACTCCACTTCTTCGTGTTTCCCCAAGCGCTTACCATCAACGGCTTCACCGGCGCTGTGATGGGTGCCACGCTCGGACCCGCCTTGATCGGCGAATTACTGAAGCATGTAATGGCTAAAAACGCCTCCCTCCTTAGCGGAGCGATGACCGATATTAATACCGGAATCGCCCATCTGCCGTTAAATCAATTATATGGGATGGTTCAGCAACAGGCATTGGTCGTGTCGATGAAAGAGATCTACGGATGGCTTCTGATTGCCGCTATCATCTCCATAACGGTAATCCTCGTAAGCTACGGACCGATACGTCCCTTCGCCATCTTCCCGAAATGGCGAACCATTCGCCGCGCTTTGCGCAAAATGGTTATCCGCGAATCGGCTCGTCAACCCCAAGCCACAATTTGAATTCCCGATAAACATAACGGAGCCACCGGCAATGGCTCCGTTATGTTTACTATTCACTCATCTTTGCAGTCGGGCAATCCGGTTTGATACGAGTGTAACATTCGACGCAGAATGTCGGAAATATCATCACGTAACCACTGCGGCGAGAATACCGCCAGCTTGTCCCTATACCAAAGCAACTCCTGCTTGAAATCATCTACAACCCGCCACTCTAATATAATAAACAGCATTCAAATAAGAAGCAAGCAGCTCCTTGACGCAATGCTCAAAGCGGGAATCAGGCAAAACTTTTCTCTGTTTTTTGGAAAATCAGCACATTTATTCTACCTTTGCCACATAGAGTATCCCGCCAAAACACTCCGAAAGGAACCGTCACGGGATCTATAATTACATTGCGATCAACCGCCACTCCGACCCGGAAGTCAAAGTCTGGTAAACTTAACAACGGTCAGGGAAGAGATGGCAAGTGCTTATCCGCACCCCTATGCATAGGGCGTGGAGCTGCTTGCTTCTTTTTATCTGACCACGGTTTTACCAGAGCCTGACTTTCGATAAAGAAGACCCCGCAGTTTCTCGCCTTTTTTATTAACCCAATCGATAAGGATATGGCACTTACAGGCGCGTCTTTCTACGACACACTCAACAAGATGATGATAGGATTTCTGATCCTGTTGCCCTTTGTCAGCAAATCAATCATAAACTGTTCCAGCGTTTATGACGACCATCTTTCCACATTCATCTCCTATTTATTGATTGCAGGAAGTTGGCTGACAGGGATATTCTTTTGGACCATCACAAGTTTTGTAAAGAATAATAATGTCACCCGCTTTATAACGGGCAAACTTTTGAATAAATCCTATTCGTCTATTAAACACGCCGAGACAACCCACTATTCCAAAATTCCCGACCCAATTCAAAAAAACTTGGAGGGATTTTACCTTAAATGCTATTATGACGTGCAAAAGAATGGATTGTTAGGAAATGTCCCTGTCTTGGAGTCCCTGTCAGAGTTCTTTTTCAATTTCATGTTGGTGTTGATAATTTGGATCCTTCTCATCTGCTTTAATAGCGGATGTGGGGAGTATATCCTGTTGGGGTGCATAAAAGTCGCCGTGTGCAATTCCGGGGATTGCGATTGCATCGTGCGAATAACTCCTTTAATGGCTATCTCAATAGGAGCGCTGTTGATTGCTATAAGTTTCTTCGCCCGAATATTTGCCGAGCGAAAAATCCAGAAATTGATTTTCGAGGCATACTTCTACAGCGATATCCATGCAAAAAACACTACCGCCGAAGAAAGAAACACATAATAATAAAGCACTAATTACTTAATTATTTAATTATATGTCAAAATTTATACTTCAATTTCATCCGCGCCAGATGCTTTTCCTGCTGGCTGCGTTGTTCGTGACGCTAAAAGGATATAGTGTCACCGTTAATGGGCTAAATTATTCATTAAGTCCGGATTTCACAGCAGTAGCAGTAACCGGATTAGCCGACAAGTCGATCACTAAACTTGTAATACCGGAGTCAATCACCTATGAAGGGAGGACCTGTCCTGTCATTGCCATAGTCTATGATGCATTTAGTGGTTGCAGCAGTTTGACTTCAGTCGAAATTCCCAACTCCGTCACTACAATCTACACTAATGCATTTGCCGACTGTATCAGTCTGGCATCAATTGATATTCCTAACTCCGTCACTAAAATAGAAGGTCAAGCCTTCTCAGGTTGCAGAAGTTTGACTTCGATTAAAATTCCCAACTCTGTCACTAAAATAGACTATGGCACATTTAGGGATTGCAGCAGTTTGACTTTAGTTGAAATTCCTAACTCCGTCACTACAATTGACAGGAATGCATTTAGTGGTTGCAGCAGCTTGACTTCAATTGAAATCCCCAACTCTGTCACTACAATTGGGGTTAGTGCATTTAGTGATTGCAGCAGTTTGACTTCAATTAACATCCCTAACTCTGTCACTACAATTGGCNGTANTGCATTTAGTTATTGCAGCAGGTTAACCTCAATTAAAATTCCGNAATCCGTTNCCTCAATTGGTTCATGGGCTTTTTGNGAGTGCTATCGCTTGACTAAAGCTGAATTTGCAAGTATAGAAGCTCTATGCAAAATTAGCTTCTATGATAGCGATGCTAATCCTCTATCGCACGCCAAGAATCTATATATCGGAGGAGAAGAGATTACCGCCTTAGTAATTCCGAATTCAGTAACTAAAATCGGATCTTTTACTTTCTGTAATTGCGAGGGGCTGACATCAATTGAAATACCCAATTCGGTAACTTCAATTGGAGAAAGTGCTTTCCTTGGTTGTAGCGGTCTAACTTCGATTGAAATACCCAACTCGGTTACATTAATTGGAGAAAGCACTTTTGCGGAGTGTGGCGGTCTGACTTCAATTGTGATTCCAAGTTCCGTTACATCAATTGGCAAGAACGCTTTTACATATTGTAGGAATATCCGGGTTATCAATTATAACACGACAAAGCCTATAGGCTCCGGATGAGACATTTTTGACGATAACATTTACAGTAGCGCCACGCTTTATGTGGCTGAAGGCGGACTTGAAAAAGCTAAAACCACTTCTCCATGGATGTTTTTTGACAATATTCAAGAAAAAGATTTCTCGGGCATTGAGGATGTCGTTGCCGACTTTGATTCAACATTGCCAATTGAGGTCTATAATCTCCGCGGCGTGAAGGTGGCTGAATCATGCGAAAGTCTGTCTCCCGGCATTTACATCTTGAAACAGGGACAGGCGGTAAAGAAAGTTATCCTACAATAATCGTCGGCAAGCCGTTCAGTTGATTAAATTCTTGTCACGAAGTAAAATTAGGGTCGATTTAATTCTCACGAAATCGACCCTAATTTTATTTTAGTTTATGACGCTATTCGTATCTGATTGAGGTTGCCGGATTTATTTTCGCCACAAGCTGTCCCGGAATCAATATCATC
>WFLX010005954.1_pt1 | contig 19699 bp, 17 predicted proteins | sample 4967041 | NCBI WGS metagenome assembly WFLX01 (sample SAMN12857096, study PRJNA449069) | gut metagenome | isolation source: stool from male and female vole | host: Microtus ochrogaster | place: USA:Florida | collected 2017
GTGAAAGTTGAGTCATTGACTCAACTTTCACAAGCTCAACTTATAAATCTTCACTTAAATAAGCTCCACAAAATATTTAATGTAGCTTATATATTGGAAATAACTTGCGGGTCAGAAGTGAGATGTGCCGTCGAAGCAGTGGGTGCAGACTTGGTCTTTAGGAAGACCTATTGCCTCAATTAGATTTTCGAGCGTATTGAATTTGAGGGATGTCAGACCATAACGTTCGCGCATTTTTTCTACCATCTTGCAGTAACGACAGCTACCTGTCTTTGCGTATTCTTCGAGATGGGCGTTGGGATCGCCTTCAAGTTCTTCTATGATACGACGGGTAAGTAGTTCCATCTCAGATTTGGAAGAGGTGAAGTTCAGGAAACGGCATCCATAGATTAGGGGAGGACATGCTATTCGCATGTGGACTTCTTTTGCTCCACAGTCGAAAAGCACTTTGACGTTGTCGTTGAGTTGTGTTCCTCTGACTATTGAGTCNTCGCAGAAGAGGGCACGTTTCCCTTTTAGCATAGCCTCGTTGGGGACAAGTTTCATCTTGGCGATGAAGGAGCGCATNGACTGATCAGACGGTGTAAAACTGCGTGGCCAAGTGGGGGTGTATTTTGAGATGCAACGTTGGTAAGGAGTGCCATGACCGGCTGCATAACCAAGAGCCATACCTACACCTGAGTCAGGAATACCAGCTACGCAGTCGATCTCTGTCTCTTGATCTTGCAGGCCAAGGGCATAACCTGATTTGAAGCGTACTTCTTCTACGTTGCGGTTTTCGTAGGTGGATGTTGGGAAACCGTAGTAAACCCACATAAAGGAGCAAATCTGCATTTCCTTATTTGGCTCGCGGAGTTGTCGGATACCGTCAGGTTTCAATTCGACAATTTCGCCGGGACCGACATCCCTGAGAAGACGATAGTCGAGATTNGGGAACGATGTAGATTCACTGCTGACTGCATATCCATCTTCTTTTTCACCTATTACAATGGAAGTNCGACCGAGTTTATCACGACCTACAATCACGGAGTCTTCGGTAAGGATGAGCATCGAGCATGAACCTTTGACCTTATTATAGACATTCTCTATGCCTTCAACGAAGGTCTGTCCCTGATTTATAAGGAGAGCAATAAGTTCCGTCGGATTTGTAGTGCCTTGGCTAAGTTCGGCGAAATGAGCACCGCTGTCGAGGAGTTCTTTTTCCAGTTCATCCATATTGTCAATCTTTGCTACTGTCACAAGAGAGTAGCGACCGAGATGAGAATTTATGGTGATTGGTTGAGGATCGGTATCGCTTATTACTGCGATACCCATGTTGCCTTTGTATTTNTGCAACTCNGATTCAAACTTNGTACGGAAGTAAGAGCTTTCCANAGAGTGGATNGANCGGCANAANCGTTTNTCCTCCGGATCGTAAGTCACCATACCTCCACGGCGAGTGCCGAGATGTGAATTNTANTCAACNCCATAAAAGATGTCNTTGACACACTTTCGTTTTANGGCTGCGCCAAAAAAACCTCCCATAAGACTTTCAAGTTTAACTTGTTACCTGTATTNTATAAGATTCGAGCAAAGAGATCTCAATCTCTTTATCCTGAATCATAATGCAAAATTAATAAAAAGATTGAAAATATCTATTATTTGAGAGAGGATTTTTTATGAATTATTGGGAGGGATTGCTTGGTAGCGGCCACTTAGGAGCATAAAGGAGAAAAGGCGGAGCAGGCCATCGTAATAAGCATCGAAGTATCCGTCTTCGTAAGGTTCATGCTTGGAATTCCATAGTCGGTCGGCAAATTCACGCGATTTGGGATCGGTCGATGCCAATGATACTGCTCCTAATGTGCTGACTAATCCAACGGAGTGTCGAAGTGCTTCATGATCTCCTGCTCTCAATACTCTTTGCACTTGACTGCCGTCGGTCTTATACTGATCTACGAAAGTGTCAATTCCTTCAGCATAGAAAAAATCTTGGATTCTGTCGGCATATTCGCGTTGCCAATCAGCATCTGCTCCGCTCCAAGAATAGTCTATGGCAATATTCAAGGGCACCCTCCAAGAGTCGAATCGAAAATCATCTCCGATAATAAAACGATTGCCTCGTGGAGAGCCATCGTATGCAGTATAGTCAGGTGTCAATCCTGTAGAAGGATTAGTGGCTTTATGAAGGTATTCACGACTCTTATTGGCACATGACTTCCAGAAATTGCTTCGTCCGTCGTTTGCCCAATTTGCCCATACTTCATAAAAAGCCGGAATATTGTAAGAAGGGTCTGTATAACTTCCACCCCATGGATCAGGAGTGAAAGTTATAAGTTTTTCTTCAATATTAATAAGTGGAGACACGCGGTCCATCCCTGTCTTCTGCATTGATTTATTGAGGATGTTTTGAGCTTCTGAAAGATAGTCTATGCCGGTGTCATTTCCCCAACGGTTAGATGCAAAGATGAGGGATGTAATAAAGAAGANTTCTCCATCAGAGGCAGAGCCGAGAGCNTTAGGAGTTCCATCTGTCTTGCAACTCCATGCGAAATAACCGTCATTGGGACCATCTTGATGCTGCATATTTTTCTTAGCCCAACGCCAAAGTCGGTCGAATATATCCTTCTTGTCGAGTTGAACAGCAATCATCATGCCGTATGACATTCCTTCAGTGCGCACATCATGGTTTTTGATGTCGCTGATATAGGCAGTTGAATCATCGACTTCAAAATAAACCTTATTAGGACCGTAAAAGACCCCATCGAATATTTCGTTAAGACGGTCATTTACCTGTTTTTCCGAATATCCGAGGTCTTTGAAATAGTTTCGATACTCGCCTGTTGCCATTCCTGCTCCCTCGTGAGGAAGAGCATCAAAACCAATCCAATCGATTTCGGTTTTACCTCCTTTTGTTAGGGTCATAATAAGATCGGCAATTCCATTTGGAGAATAGGAAACCGGAGCAGTCACTGACTGCCAATCTTTTTTGGCAGGAACGGATACATTTGCAATTACCTTTCCGACTGCATCACATATCTTTAATGTGGAGCCTTTAGGACTTAACACTCTCAGAGTTATTTCCTTAACAGGACGATCTCCAAAATTTACACGGTCATAGCGCAACCAAGCTCCTTTATTCGAGAACACTGCTGCCCAACCCTTGAAAGTATCATTTGGGTCCAGAAAACTTAGTTCGACACCTTTCTCGCTAATCTCACTGTAACGATCGATCTGAATGCGACGGCGAGAATCGCTAACACCGACACCACGAAGTGTAGGGATCACTTTATTAATAGTCCCGTCGGGATTGAAAGTCACCTTGTCAATTCTTGTACTGCGGCGTTTGTCCATATTGGGGGAATAATCATTATGATGGTAGAATAGATACCATTCCCCGTCTTTTTCAACGAGTGAGTGATGATTGGTCCAACACCCTGTCGGAGACTCATCCATTATAAGACCCTTGAAGTCAAAGGGACCGAAAGGATTGTCTGCTATAGCGTATGCAAGAGTCTCTGTCTTGTCTTTCACCCATGGAAATGTGAGATAATAGATACCGTTGCGCTTGAAAGCAAAGGGACCCTCCTTAAAACCTTCAGGTAAACCTTGAATTCTGGTTGGTTCAGCTTCAAGCTCCATCATATTGTCTTTCAAAGGAGCAACGGAGATTCCCATGCCGCTCCAGTAAAGATAGCTCTTACCGTCATCATCAATCAGGACGCAGGGGTCAATGCCCATTACTCCTTTAATCGGACGAGGCATTGGCATGAAAGGACCTTCAGGTGAATTAGCCACAGCAACACCAATACCGAAACCGCGCTCCATGTCCTTTGGGGAAGCCGGGAAATAGAAATAATATCGACCATCTTTCTCCACGCAATCCGGAGCCCACATTGCGTATGAGTCGGGTTTTACCCAAGGGATATTGTTTTGAGTGAGAATAATGCCATGGTCAGTCCAATCCACAAGATTGTCGGAAGAGAACACATGATAGTCGGCCATGCAAAACCATTCTTTGAGTTCATCAATAGGACTGACAATGTCATGAGAAGGGAACAGATACATCTTTCCGTTGAAGACTTTAGCAGTAGGGTCGGCTGTAAACTGATCATGGATTATGGGGTTCTGAGCAAATAAGCCAGTAGCAGCGATGGCAAAACAGATTGAAAATATCTTTTTCATGATATCAACGTTTTCTGAAGTTCCACTTAGAATTATCGCTTGAGAAATCAAACTTACCAAGAGAAGGAGTGCTGTCTGCTATTGATACGAGTACAAGTTCTTCATCGCATCCGGGTATTGCCTTCGGCATGATTCGGTAAGTTCCGTCGATGAGTTGCTCAATACGCCAAAGCTGATTCTCATCGCCTGTGAAATGCTCAACAGTTGAAACTTCTTTGTCTGCAGTAGCACAAAGCGCCCTGTCCGTTCCTTCAATAGTAATCTTGTAGTAAGGAGCACCAAGATATCCGCCGGCATCTGGAACAGCAGTCACTGTCCATTTCTGATGGGGACGGAACATATAGTCGCCAATCCTGACATCGATATCTCCAGATGGCCAAGCATCTATTACATCTTCAAGTTTTTGATCAGGAAGAGGTGTGATTGGTTCAGCCTGAGGTTCCCAGAAACGATGAAGCCCTCCTTGCATCCTCACAAAATCGACTGCAAGCTCCAAGCCGTATCCGCGGCGTTCAGATTCTATCTCGTAGGTGTCTTCTACAAAAGGATCTCCGGCTACAGGCCAATCATTTTTCCAAAGAAGAGGAAGGACAGCAAGGACGCTTCTACCCCCCTGGTCGAAATCAGCCTCGAAATGTAGCGACATCTTCTCGACACCATCATCTTCAATATATCTGCCAAAGTGGCCGGCTCCGGCACGGCGATTGCCTGAACTTGCCACCATCTTCCCCCCACCTGCAAGCATATCTCGACCCATATTGTCCAGGTACGGGCCCTCAACATTTTTAGAACGACCTACTACTATATTATAGGTAGAATTTGGACCATCACAACAAGTGCCGTGTGTTCCGAGAAGATAATACCATCCGTCACGGTAAAGGAGATCAGTTGCCTCACAATCTATAGCAATGTTGATAGGTTCATTTCCTTCTTTACGGGCACCTGTCGCCGGATCGAGTTCTACNAGACGAATNANTCCAANGTATGTGCCGTAGGAANGCNANNGCNTTCCAGTAGTTGGATCGAGAAGTAGACCCGGATCAATCGCATCGCAATCTTCGTTTTCTTCAGAATAAGCCACCTCAATTGGTTCGGAGTATTCAAAATCCGGAGAGTTAGGATCGAGTGTCTTATTCCACATAGTCAGCACCTTGCCACTGTGGCCGCCACCAAGTCCACCACCAGTTGCACTGTAAGCTACAAGATATCTATCGCCAATTTTTAATACATCGGGAGCCGCACCACGACCGGGTCGCACACCACCAGGGTGCCAATGATAGCCATCTTCCGAGATGAGACCTCCTCCTCCTGTTCCGAATGTATAATATTTCCCGTCACACTTCATAATGGTAGACGGATCATGTATATAAGGTTGGCCTATCTGTGCGTAAGAACTTGCACTAATACAAATAATAGCCAACGGCAAGAAAAAATTTCTATTGGATTTCATGGTTTTAAAGATTGCTTATGGTAAAATTTGTGACAGGTTTGCCATCTTCGTTGATGAAACGTAGGCAGAAATCACTCATACCGGGACCATTAATAATCGCCCCTCTTATAATATTACGCCCCTTTTTAAGTGTAAGACGTTTTGACATGCAGTCGTCCATGACCATACGGCGATCTCCTGAAAGAACGACAGCTTCTTCTCCATTAAGCCACCACATAGAGGCTGAATTAGAGCCGACTGACATCCTTACATTNGGAATATCCTCTTCACAGTCAATAGCAGTTGCAACCCAGAAGAGAACTCCATAATATTGTTTGTCAAGTCCTGTGGCAAATCTGAACAGTTTTACATTGAATAGGTTGCTATCNAGAGAATGCCACTTGAGGGAATGCTTACCAATTTTCACCTTCTGTCCATCTTTGGGTAAGACTGAAGACTTACCCGGGAAGTTTTCAATATTNAAAGCNTCTCTAAGATAGCTGTNGGTGAAAACTGTGTTGCTGCGATTTGGTTTATCGATTGGTTCCAGTATAAGCCAACGGCCGATGAAGCCTTCCGGATTGGGCGTGGCACGCTCAGACACTGGAGAAGAGAAATAAGGAGTCAGCCCATCGTCTGTATTTCCTTTTCCTGAGACGCATACTGGGATTACCGCTACGCCACTTGCCAAGATGGCATAAATTAGTCCCTGTCTGATTAAATGATTTGTTCGCATGTTATTAATTTAAGGTTGTAATGGTGGTTAACACCTGAAACATTTATTTTGCTTGAGTGCAAAATTAACAAAAAATAGGGTAAAATCAATGAAAAATCATAAAAAAAGATAAAATTTATGTTTTTATAGGTTTTATAGAGCAAGTTCAATTTATATTGTTTGTATATTTAGTGGGTTTTTATTAATTTTGTGGGGAATATACAAAAAAAGTAGGAAATGAAAATACTCATAGCCGACGCAGGCGCGACAAAGACAGATTGGGTAAAGCTTACTCTTGGTGTGAAAGCCGGGAAAGAGGAAGAATATTATAGTGGAATAGGGATCAGTCCTCTTCATCATGATACGGATATGATAGAGGAGGAACTACGCTTAGTGAGAGCGTCGCTTGGAGAATCATACGACAAAATTTTATTCTATGGAGCCGGGATAGGTTCTCCTCTGATAGCAGGGAAAATGGAGACAGTCCTTTCAGAAATGTTTACATGCCGCGACATCAAGGCAGACAGTGACATCTCGGGGGCTGCCATGGCTATGCTTGGAAATGAGCCCGGAATAGCATGCATAATGGGAACCGGAAGCAATTCATGCCATTATAATGGAAAGAAAATAGACCGCAAATCAGCGTCTCTCGGATACTTATTGGATGACGAAGGAGGAGGCGTTGCATATTGCCGGAGATTGCTTTCCGATATTTTCAAGGGAATTGCACCAAAGGATATCATTAAAGAGTTTGAGAAAAGGTATTCTTTGTCAGTTAGCGATGTAGTTAATCAGTTATATAGAAAACCTTCTCCAAATAGATGGATAGCAGGGTTTATGCCGTTTATTATAGATAATCTCAGTCATCCGTATATCAAAGGTCTTGTAGAAAAACAGACAGAGAATTTTTTTGACAGAGAATTTGTATCATATTCCGAACCAGAACTCAAAGAAGAAGGTATTGGTTTTGTAGGCTCTGTAGCATTTGAGCTCAAGCCATTTATTGAGGCTTCAATGGAAAAGAGAGGATGGAAGATTAGAGCTATCATCAACAAACCCTTAGAATATTTGATTAAACAGGTTAAAAACAGCGATTGAATTCATGAAGATAAAGATAATGATATTATCAGCTGTCTTGTTAGGTGGGACAGCTTTGGGTAAGGCACAATTAGTCAATGACTCCACAGAACTCATAGAGACAGGAGTAATGTATGTAGAGCCTCTCTTTGAATATCCGATAGCACCCGAAGAAATTTCAGAGTTCAGGGAAAAGTGCAACTGGCTTGTCAACAACTTTTGGAATCCCCTCGACATAAAGACAAAGGAAGCTGTTGATCAAAATAAGCTTACCCATGCATTCCAGGTTTATTCTACCACAGCACAATATGCTGATAAAGATGTAGTGACTGCAGCAGTAGAAAAGCTGATGAAAAATCTGCAGAAGAATCCTACACTTTTGTATCAGATGACAAAGGCAGCCGAAGAGACAGTCTATGGACCGAGGGCAGAATTTTGGATAGATGAATTATATGCTAATATCTTACGCTCCGCATTATTGAGCAAGAAGTTTCCACCGACGAAAAGAGCACGTTATGAGAATCAACTAAAGCAGCTTGAGAATTCTCTTATAGGCAAAGCACCGGGACAATTTAATTTTATCCGCCCTAATGGAGACCCTGCTCAATACTTTCCGATGGCGACTCCAACTATTATAATCTTTGGAGATCCAAACTGTGACGAGTGCAGAATAGGAAAACTAAGAATGCAGTCGAATGTTACGTTCAACAAGGCAGTGACCGACGGTAAAATAAATGTGCTATTCATAATTCCAGATCCTGAGGATGGATGGCAAAAACAGGTATCAGATTTTCCATCTTATTGGACAGTTGGTGCATCTGACACTGTAGATGATATTTTAGATATCCGAGAGATTCCTGAAATCTACGTCATAGACTCAGAAGGCAAAATTATAGGTAAACATATTGGGACTGTGGAAGCGATGAACAGAGCTTTGTCGCTCATTAACTGATTGTAAATAATGCATTAATAGTGATAATCTAAAGTGCGTCATAATGCAAACTTCATTGATCAGAAATATATGTATAGGAAGAAAGTTCTGGGACTACCCAAAAAGATATATGTGACTTCAACAGGGTATAGCTACACCAACCTCGGAAGGCTCTTTCTGAGACTTTTTGTAGGAATAATGCTTTTGCAGTTTGGAATACGCCAGATTGGAGATGCGCCCATGCTTGCCGATAGTTTTCCAGCTGTGCTTGGGATGACATCAGAGGCATCTTTATGGACAATGATATGCATAGAGATATTATGCAGCATTTTCATTATGGCGGGTTTTCTGACAAGGATCATGATTTTGCCACCATTTNTAGCTATGATATTAGCAGAATATCATTTGNTTCATGATGTGGCGACAAAGGCATCATATATGTTGNGTTGGGAGCAACCTGGATATCTACCGATAATGTTTTTAGGGATTNATTTTTTCCTGATACTTGTCGGACCTGGAAAGATATCAGTTGACTATTTTCTTTCACTTCATCTCCTTCATTCGTCAGACCATAGCGAGGATGAACTTNAGGAAGTGTAATAATATCAATGCATTATTTATAATGCTTAATTCNAAATCATTTACTACGAAAAAATAATATAGAATTGAAGATAGCAGTTTTGATATCAGGTGGAGTAGACAGTGCTGTGACTGTCGATCGTCTTTATAAACAGGGACACGACCTACACCTTTTCTATATCCGCATAAGTATGGATAACGGAGAAGGTGAGTGCACTGCAGAAGAAGATATTGAGATGTGCACGCTTATAGCCAAGAAATATGGGTTGCCATTTAAGGTGGTGTCGCTTCATGAGGAATATTGGGAATACGTGATGGAATATACCCTTCGAACTGTCAAAGAGGGTCTTACGCCTCATCCGGACATGATGTGCAACAAAATCATCAAGTTTGGATTTTTTGAAGACAGATGGGGACATGAATTCGACAAGACGGCTACAGGGCATTATGCAAAAGTATTGGAAAAAGATGGCAAATACTGGCTTGCGACGACCCAGGATGCAGTGAAAGACCAAACAGATTTTCTTGCTCAAATCAGCTATGAACAACTGTCTCATATTCTTTTTCCACTTGGTGACATGACAAAAGAAGAGGTCAGAGCTGCTGCAAAAGAAGCTCGACTTCCTAATGCCACCAGAAAAGACAGTCAAGGAATTTGTTTTCTTGGCAAGATTGACTATAGGGACTTCTTAGAGCGAAAGCTTGGGACAAAGTATGGACCGGTGATTGAGATCGAAACCGGTAAGAAAGTTGGCGAACACAAGGGATATTGGTTCTATACTATAGGACAGCGAAAGGGTCTTGGCTTAGGAGGGGGACCTTGGTTTGTAGTAAGGAAAAATATAAGAGACAATGTTATCTATGTCAGTCATGGATATGACACGAAGCTCCAATATGGCAAGGATATATACATGGATGAGATGCATTGGATCACATTGGATCCTTTTGAATCAGATCTTTTTGAAAAGAATGAGGATGGAGTGTTAAGAATCTCATTCAAGACAAGACATACACCAGAATTTTTTGATGGGTTGCTATATCATACAGAAGGACACCGCTATTTACTTAAGTCGGAGAAAGATGTGCAAGGAATAGCACCAGGACAATATTCAATAATATATACACAAGACAGAAAGATATGTCTGGGTTCGGGTATGATTATGAAACCTTAAAATAAAAGAACTTCAATATGGAAAATGAAATGGTACGGCTAAAGATGGTCGGCATCACATATAATCAGATTGAGAACGGCATGTATGCCATGGTATTAGAAGAGGAAGATGGTGGGCTCCGCCTTCCAATCATCATAGGCTACAATGAAGCACAATCTATAGAGTGCCTGCTTCAAAAAATCAAAACTCCGAGACCATTGACACATGAGTTTACATCTGAAATATTAAATTCTTTCGAAATAGAGATAAAGTCGGTGGTCTTAAAACAGCTTCCAAACGGTATCTTCACAGCGGATGTCAAAATGAAACAAGGAGAAGAGATAAAAGTTCTCGATGGACGATCAAGTGATGCTATAGCACTTGCTATGAGAGCTAATGCCCCTATTTTCACATCAAGAAGTTTGCTGGAAAAATGCGGAATAGAAAGGGATGCATTTTCACCGCGCCAACTGCATGCCGCTTCCAGACAGTCAATACCTGTGAGGACTGCAATAGAAAGGGTGAAGAATCCCATTGGGAATTCTTACGCAAAAGAAAGTCTTGAAAGCCTTCAGCGAATGATGGATATAGCTGTGGAAGCTGAAGATTATGAGAAAGCTGAAGATATAAAAAAAGAAATAGACAAGCGGCACAAAGGTGCTTAAAAATCGACGGAGAAATGAGTAGAAAAAATGAAAGAATCGAGGCATTAATTGAGATAATCAAAAATAATAATGTTGGAAGTCAGGAAGAACTTCTAAAAATGCTTGCTGAAAAGGGTATTTATGTCACTCAAGCAACCCTCTCACGCGATCTTAAGATGTTGAAGACCACAAAAGTGCCACTCGATCATGGCTCCTACGCTTATATGCTTCCAGACGCATCGACAGCAAGAATTAATACGGGGCATCGAAGGTCTACTGAATTTATGCGTCATGCTGGAAATGGCTTCATATCTCTTGAGTTTTCAAACAACATTGGAGTCATGTTGACTCGAAATGGATATGCATCCGGAATAGCATACGACATAGATATGCTTAATTCTCCCGAAATAGCAGGCACCATTGCAGGATCTAACACTGTCTTCTTAGTGCTAAGAGAAGGAGTGACACACGAACAGGCAAGAGAGGCGCTATCGCTTATAGTTCCCACTAAGCCCTTTTGATTTAATTTAATTCGCAAGCTCAACTTAAAGGTTATTGAGTTTATTGAGGTAGATGAAGTAATGAGTATAAATTAGTATATAATGATAAAAGTTGGAATAGCTGGAGCTGATACGGCAATGGCAGGAGAATTGATACGTATTCTAATCAATCATCCGGATGTTGAGCTTGTAAGTGCTTTTGCACCAGGAAAAGTCGGACGTAAAGTTGCTTCCGTCCATCATGGATTGGCTGGGGAATGTGACCTTGAGTTTTCCCCGGATATAAATCCTCAGACACTTGACGTAATCTTCATAGATGCACACTCGGAAGTAGCGGACAGATTCAGGATGAATACAGACCGATGGCCTGACCTTAGGATCATAGACATGTCGCATTGTACATCGCTTGATTTTGATGCGCTACAGATGGAATACGGTCTGCCGGAAACCAATCGGAAAGCACTGGTCAGAGGGTGCAAGAGGGCTGTCGTGCCAAGATCAGTTGCCGCTGCGGCTATCATAGGACTTTATCCTCTTGCAAAGCATCTTTTGCTGAAGGACAACATTATTGTGGATTATGCTTGTCCGGCAGATATTGATACTGAGGAGAAAATTAACATGGTTCGCCAGGAAATTCTCCATGTGTTAAGAAAAACCCAGAATTCATTCAACGGCAATATCACTCTGCATCGCATGGATGAAAAAGTGTCGGAAAGAGGACTTAAGGTTGTGATCGACCTACCTTGCTCACTCGATATAACGGAGGTGTTCAAAGTTTTTAATGACTGCTATGATGATCATAACTTCACTTTTATGGTGTCAAGTATAATGCCGGGTTATGAAGTGGAAGGGACTCAGAAGACGCTTGTCACGCTTCAGAAACAGACATCCGACCGATTGACAGTAACTGTGATAGGAGACAGCAGAATGAGGGGAGGGGCTGGAGATGCGGTCCATATCATGAATCTTCTTTTTGGACTTCATGAACGTACCGGTTTGTATCTTAAGGCGCATAAGTATTAGCGTTTTGCGTTGTACGTTTTGCGTGATGCGTTTTACGATGTGAATGTGAGGGTTAATTAGAAAAACTGAGGAAATGAGTGTAAATAAGGTTATATTAATAGGGAATGTCGGAGGTGATCCGGATGTCAGATATCCGGAGAAGGATTTTGCGGTAGCATATTTCTCACTTGCCACTAATGAGATAAGAGGGAATTCAGAAGTGACTGAATGGCACAATATTGTCATGACAGGAGAACAGGCAAAATATGCGGAGAGATACATAAAGAAGGGCATGAAACTTTATATCGAGGGTTCATTGCGTACGCGACAATATACCGACAAGTATAACATAGCTCGGAAACGGACTGAGATTTATGCCCGAGTGTTTGAGATATTGGGTAGACCGCAGACTAATGCATAATGCATAATTCATAATGCATAATTGACTGTGCTCTATCTATTGTAAGGAAATTTATAAAGGTGAAGATGTTAGGATTAGTATAACCATAATAAAAAAGGATTAGAGGAAAAATGAGGAAATGGAGAATAGAGGATTCAAGTGAACTCTATAACATACAAGGATGGGGACTGAGTTATTTCAGTGTCAATGAAAAAGGACATGTGCAAGTGACTCCTAAGGCTGATTATGCACCAGTCGATATCCGTGAAGTGCTTGATGAACTTAAGCTGAGAGATATTTCAGCGCCTATGTTACTGAGATTCCCGGATATTCTTGACGACAGGATCAGGAAGATAACAAGCTGCTTCAAGACTGCAAGTAAAGAATATCAATTTGAAGGCCAAAGCTATTTAGTATATCCTATCAAGGTCAATCAGATGCGACAGGTGGTTGAAGAAATAGTCAGTCATGGCAATAAATNTAATATAGGACTTGNANCANGCTNAAAACCTGAACTCCATGCAGTGNTTGCTGTCAACNCACATGAANACTCGTTGGTGGTNTGCAATGGATACAAAGATGAAGACTANGTGGAGCTCGCTCTTCTTGNNCAGAAGATGGGTAGAAGAATATATCNCGTAGTTGAGAAACTAAACGAATTAAAGCTCATAATGAAGGTAGCTAAGAGATTGAAAGTAGATCCAAATATTGGAATAAGAATAAAACTTACGTCCGCCGGAAGTGGCAAATGGGAAGAATCCGGAGGCGATGTAAGTAAATTCGGACTTAACTCCAGTGAACTTCTTGATGCTTTGGAATTCCTTGATAAAAACAAGATGAAAGGATGTCTCAAGCTTATCCATTTCCATATTGGAAGCCAGATCACAAAGATTCGGCGAATCAAGAATGCTCTGAGAGAAGCAATGCAATTCTATGTGCAACTATCTAAATTTGGTTTCGATATTGATTTTGTAGACATTGGTGGTGGTTTGGGAGTTGACTACGACGGCACACGTAGCTCATCAGGAGAGAACTCTATGAACTATTCAATTCAGGAATATGCTAATGATGCAGTCTCAGCCCTTGTAGATGTTTGCAAAAAGAATAATCTACGCCAACCGAACATCATCACTGAATCAGGGAGGTCTATGACTGCCCATCATTCAGTCTTGATAATAGAAACACTTGAGACAACTCAACTCCCTATTTGGAACGACAATGAGGAATTGCCGGAGGATGCTCATGAACTCACTAAGGAGCTCTATAATATATGGGACAAGATAGACTCTTCAAGAGTATTTGAAGACTGGCATGATGCACTTCAAATAAGGGAAGAGGCACTTGAACTCTTCAGTCTCGGGCTTCTAAATCTGACAACACGTGCCAGAATTGAAAAACTCTTTTGGAGTGTAGCCCGTGATGTACATGACATAACTAAGAGTATGAAGCATCCACCAGAAGAACTTCGTAAAGTAGCGCGTATGCTGCCAGAGAAATACTTCTGTAATTTCTCCCTCTTCCAATCACTCCCAGACACATGGGCCATTGACCAAATGTTTCCGACAATGCCTATCAGCAGACTTGATGAAAAACCCTCTCATGAATGTACCATCCAAGATGTGACATGCGACTCCGATGGTAAGATCAATCGTTTTGTTGCCCCTCAAGGAGTGAGCCATTCCTTGCCGGTGCATGCCCTCAAACCAGGGGAACCATATTATATAGGTGTATTTCTTGTTGGAGCTTATCAAGAGATTCTTGGTGACCTTCATAATCTGTTTGGAGATACTGCCGCTGTCCATATCACCTGTAACAAGGAAGGATATGAGATTGAGCAAGTAATAGATGGAGAACCTGTCGCCGATGTGCTTGACTATGTTGAGTATAATCCCAAGAAGCTTGTGAGAAATCTTGAGACATGGGTATCCAAGTCTATGAAAGAAGGGAAGATCACGGCAGATGAAGGACGTCAGTTCCTCAATATCTATAAGTCGGGATTGTACGGCATCACATATCTTGAGAGAGACTAATGAGCCGGTATTTCATCAAATTGGGCTATCGTGGAGCACCATTTCATGGATGGCAGTTGCAACCAAATGCAATCAGTGTGCAGGAGGAAGTGGAAAAAGCACTAACTACTGTACTTCGTGTACCGGTATCGGTTGTCGGTGCCGGGAGGACTGATGCAGGAGTAAATGCCAGAGTCATGTATGCCCATTTTGATTACGACGGAGTGTTGCCAGAGCAAGGTCGACTTTTGGTATCGCTCAATAGACTCGTCGGAAGAGACATTGCCATACACGATATTATTCCCGTGGCTGGCGATTCCCATGCTCGATTTGATGCCACNGAGCGCACTTATAAGTATTTTGTGGCATTTGAGAAGACTCCTTTTTTCTACCCGTTGAGTTGGCACTGTCCTCATGGTCTGGATATCGACAAAATGAATGAAGCTGCTAAATTGCTTTTGGAGACAGAGGATTTTACATCTTTTGCAAAACTTCATAGCGATGCAAAGACCAATATATGTAAGGTAACTCAGGCTGAATGGAATATGGAGAATGAAGATATTGCAGTGTTTACAATCAGTGCCGATAGATTTCTTCGGAATATGGTCAGGGCAGTGGTAGGAACATTGGTGGATGTCGGTAGGGGAAAAATGACATTAGAAGAATTTAGGGAAGTGATAAACAGAAAGGATAGGTGTGCTGCAGGACAATCGATGCCAGGGGAAGCTCTGTTTTTATGGGACATAAAATATAACTATATATGAATGCGGAAGAGAGGATAAGGGAGCTACGCATTGAGCTCAACAAGCATAATCATAATTATTATGTACTGAACACGCCGGAAATCAGCGATAAGGATTTCGATATGCTGATGAAGGAACTGGAGGCTCTGGAAAAGGAGCATCCTGAACTTTATGACCCTCTCTCTCCAACACAGAGGGTTGGTTCGGACCTTACGAAAGGTTTTGAACACATAACCNATGACCGTCCGATGNTNTCTCTTNCTAACNCCTATACNATANGGGANGTGGANGANTGGTTTGACAGGGTAAAAAAGNGNCNTGANNGANAGGANTNTGANATAACCGGAGAAATGAAGTATGACGGCACATCGATATCATTGACTTACGAAGGTNGNCGACTNGTGAGGGCAGTGACCCGNGGAGACGGAACNCAAGGAGANGATGTGACAGCTAATGTCAAGACCATAAAGAGTATTCCGCTAGTACTCCAACCCGGAGATTGGCCTGAAAAGTTTGAGATCCGTGGAGAAATACTGATGCCATGGAAAGTTTTTGATGAACTAAACAAGGAGAGGGAGTATAATGAAGAGCCCTTGTTTGCCAATCCTCGCAATGCAGCAAGCGGAACACTTAAGACTCAAGATCCCCGAGAGGTGGCAAAGAGGCGTCTTGATGCAAGATTCTATTATCTGCTTTCTGATGATCTTCCTTTCGATACGCATTATGCGAATATGGAGGCGGCAAAGAAATGGGGATTCAAGGTTTCGGGAGAAATGAAGATTCTTCGGACTGTAAAGGAAGTAGATGAATACATAGACTATTGGGATGTAGGGAGAAAAGAACTTCCTGTTGCTACTGATGGACTTGTTTTCAAAGTCAATTCGTTAAGACAGCAGTTGAATCTTGGATATACAGCAAAGTCACCTCGTTGGGCAGTTGCATTCAAGTTTAATCCTGAGAATGCATGCACCCAGCTTCGGTTTGTAAGTTTTGAAACCGGAAGAATGGGTATTGTCACCCCTGTAGCCAATCTGGAACCTGTATTGCTTTCCGGTACAATTGTCAAGAGAGCTTCTCTTCATAATGCTGATATCATGAAGGAATTGGATATTCATGAGAATGATTGGCTATATGTTGAGAAAGGAGGGGAAATAATTCCGAAAATAACAGGAGTTGATGAGAGCAGGCGAAATCCTGAGAGTAAACCTGTAGAGTTTGTGACTCATTGTCCTGTTTGTGGCACAGCTCTTATAAATAAGGAAGGTGATGCCGCGTGGATATGTCCGAACAAGTATGGTTGTCGTCCACAGATTACAGGAAGAATCGAGCATTTCTGTGCACGTAGGATGATGAATATCGACGGAGTGGGTGAGGAAACTGCGGAGTTGTTATATGACAAAGGCTTAGTGACAAATTCAGCAGACTTATACGATTTGACTAAGGAGCAACTTTCTATTCTTGACCGGTTTGGAGATAAGAGTGCTGAGAGAATTCTCAATGGACTCGAAGCGTCTAAGCAAGTGCCTTTTGAGAGGGTAGTCTATGCCTTGTCGATTCCAAATGTGGGAGAGACCACTTCTAAACGAGTGGCAAAAAGTGTGAAGAGTATGGACCGGATGCAAGCGATGAGTGTAGAAGAATTACAAGCTATTCCGGATGTCGGTCCAATCGTAGCACAAGGAATTTATGATTTTCTCCGTGATCCTGTCAATGTCGAAAATATAAGACGACTTAAAGAAGCCGGGCTACAGATGCAACTCAGTGAGGAAAAGATGTTGCCGGCAGGCACAGCTCTTGAAGGAGAGACGATAGTGATTTCCGGAACATTTGCTCATCATAGTCGCGAAGAATATAAGGAGATGATTGAGGCGAATGGCGGCAAAAATGTTGGGAGTATTTCTAAGAAAACTTCGTTTGTACTTGCAGGAGAGAATATGGGACCCGCTAAGTATGAGAAATGTCAAAAACTCGGCATTCCAATCATTTCAGAAGAAGAATTCCTTCAAAAACTGAAGTCCTAATTGATAATAATCCCAATTATCACGAATAATTCGTAATGCATCATGAATTATGCANTTTNNATTATGAATTATGNATTTNTNCTAAAGGATGCCGNNGGAGCGGAATAATTCGGCGTAGTANTCGGCTTTCTTTTCAATCTTCATAGGATAAGCACGGCTTGTGGATGGCATACGCCAGATCTGCAAGCCTTCGCTTGATTCTGTCATTTCTCCCATCTTTGGACGTTGTGTTCCGGTGATTTCTGCAATAATATCTGCTGCCTTTTCTCCTGTGGTAGCTATTGTATGACATTCTGGGATTTCTTTCAGGAGGTCGTAAAGGGGAACCGGTTTTAGTATTTCAAGATATTTATCGGAGGCGTTTCCCTTTAGTCTGCGAATTTCGCGGGCAGTATCATGCATAGCGATATGATGATCTGCCATAAGTCGGCGACATTCTTCCTCACGGAAGCACTTGCGCTCCGGGTCGTAAAGAGCATTTTTATCTCCTAAAAAAAGCATACCGCAGATACGCCAATAATCATTGATAGGGTTGGGGTAATAGAAATTCATACTCCAGCGATGTTCTCCCGGAGGGAAAGTTCCCATCATGAGCACCATTGCCCCCTCTGGAAGGAAAGGGGGAAAAGGATGTGTCTCAATAATCATTTCTTCATTATTTTCCATCTTCTTAAAGCATTGATAGATAACGATCACCTGTATCGGGTAATATTACAACAATTATCTTGTCATCGTTCGCTGCTTTTCGTGCTTCCTTCAGAGCAGCAGCAAGAGCGGCTCCTGAGGATATTCCTGCGAAGACACCCTCTTTGCGAGCGAGCATTTTCTGACATTCGAAAGCTTCCGTGTCTGAAATTTTATCCACTTCATCTATAAGTGTCAAATCCAAGTTGCCTGGGATAAAACCTGCTCCAATACCTTGAATCTTGTGAGGGCCAGGTTGTCCTCCGGAAATGACAGGTGAGTTTTCCGGTTCAACAGCAACAACTTTAATATTAGGATTATATTGTTTCAAAGTCTTGGCAGTGCCAGTGAGCGTACCTCCTGAACCCACACCTGCCACAAAAATATCAACTTTGCCATCAGTGTCACGCCATATTTCTTCAGCAGTGGTTTTTGAGTGTATCTCAGGATTGGCAGGATTTTCAAATTGGCTCATAATTATACTTCCTGGAATCTCATTCTTCAGTTCATTAGCTTTTGTTATAGCGCCTTTCATTCCATCTTTACCGGGAGTAAGTACTAATTCCGCACCAAGAGCAGCCAGCAATTTCTTACGCTCATCGCTCATTGTCTCCGGCATACAAAGAATCACACGATATCCTTTTGATACTCCAATCCATGTGAGACCAATACCGGTGTTTCCACTTGTAGGCTCAATGATTGTCCCGCCCGGTTTTAAACGTCCGGATTCCTCAGCATCGTCGATCATTGCTTTGGCAATACGGTCTTTTATGCTTCCTCCCGGATTGAACGATTCAATCTTTGCAAGGATCCGGCACCCAATGTTTTCTGATTTTTCTATATTTTTCAATTCAAGCAGGGGAGTATTGCCAATCAACTCCTGTAGAGATTCAAATATCTTCATATTATTTTATTTAAGTTTCACAGGCTCAACTTAAGGGTTAAGAGGTTAATTGATTAAGAGGTTAGTTCTGCCAATTAAGAGCAAAAAAGATACAGGTTTTCCTCTGTCAATGCATAACCCTATTAACCTTTATAACCTTAATAACCTTCAACTTGAGCTTGAGAAAGTTGAGTTATTTATCTTAAAGTAAAATCTGCATTCTTTTGTACTACCTTTGAATATGGAGGAACGGACTCTGTCAACCAAACATTGCCACCTATGATGGTATGATGACCTACAGTAATCCGTCCGAGGATAGTAGCATTTGCATAGACTGTCACATGGTCTTCAAGAATTGGATGTCTTGGAACATTAACAGGATGTCCCTCGCCATTGAGTGTAAAGTTTTTCGCACCAAGAGTCACTCCTTGATAAAGTGTCACATGATTTCCAATAATACAGGTCTCCCCAATCACTACTCCGGTTCCATGATCAATGGCAAAATATTCTCCAATGGTTGCACCGGGGTTAATATCGATACCTGTGTCGGAGTGCGCAAGCTCTGTAATGATTCGTGGCAAAACAGGCACACCTATTTTTAATAATTCGTGTGCGAAACGATAATGTATCATAGCATGCACCACCGGATAACTCAGTATCACCTCTCCGAAATCTTCAGTAGCAGGGTCATTATCGTAGATAGCTTGGACATCAGTGTATATGAGGCGCTTTAATTCAGGTAGTCGCTCAATCAATTTCAATGCTAA
>WFLX010243048.1_pt1 | contig 19690 bp, 11 predicted proteins | sample 4967041 | NCBI WGS metagenome assembly WFLX01 (sample SAMN12857096, study PRJNA449069) | gut metagenome | isolation source: stool from male and female vole | host: Microtus ochrogaster | place: USA:Florida | collected 2017
CAGTTGGGCTTTGCGTCATTCGATAACCCAGCTCCGATGAAAAGAAATCCTTGAGGAAACAATTCGCGAACGCTTTATCGAGCGTGTTGACGAAAGGCTTTCTTTTCATCGGAGCGGACGTCATTCATACGCATACCCCATCTAAACGTTAAATTAGGCGCCCATATCATAATGGACGCCCAACATAATCTCATATCTTATTTTTTAATAATCAGCGATTTTCCGGTCATTTCTTCCGGCTGCTCCATACCCATCATCTCAATCATGGTGGGAACAATGTCTGCAAGGCATCCGCCTTCTCTGAGTGTATAGGAAGGATCCGCGTTCACGATGATGAAAGGAACCGGATTGGTAGTGTGTGCGGTAAACGGTGCTCCAGTCTCGTAATCCACAAGCTGTTCTGCATTTCCGTGATCCGCACAGATAAACATCTGTCCATCCACTTCTTTAATTGCTTCCACTGCCTTTCCAACACATTCATCCACAGCTTCCACTGCCTTGATTGCTGCATCTTCCACCCCGGTATGCCCAACCATATCCGGATTAGCAAAGTTGATAATGATCACATCATACTTACCAGACTTGATTGCTTCCACCAGCTTATCACAAACACCATAAGCACTCATTTCCGGCTTCAGATCATAGGTTGCCACATCCTTAGGAGAATTTACAAGGATTCGGTCCTCTCCCTCGTTGGGTTCTTCTACGCCACCGTTAAAGAAAAAGGTTACATGTGCATACTTTTCTGTCTCTGCGATTCTTGCCTGCTTCATATTGTTTGCCGCCAGCCATTCGCCGAAGGTGTTCGTAACGGAAATCTTGTGGAACGCTACATCCTTATTTGGAATGGTAGGATCATAATCTGAGAAGCATACATAAGTGATATCTAAGCGCTGTCCTCTATCAAAGCCCTTAAAATCATCGTCACAGAAGCTTCTGGTGATTTCTCTTGCCCGGTCTGGTCTGAAATTAAAGAAGATAATGGAATCGCCGTCCTTAATCGTGGCAACCGGCTTACCATCTTTTACAACCACGGTAGGTTTCACAAATTCGTCTGTCTCATCTCTGTCATAGGAAGCCTGAATGCCTGCAGGACCGCTCTCGGCAGTCAGCCCCTCTCCCTTGGTCAGCGCATCATACGCAAGTTTCACTCTGTCATAGTTATTATCTCTGTCCATTGCATAGTAACGTCCGGTTACGGATGCAATCTCGCCCACACCAATCTTCTTCATCTCGGCTTCCAGTTCCTCAGCATATCCCTTACCGCTTGCAGGAGGTGTATCACGACCATCTAAAAAGCAATGTACATACACTTTGGAAAGGCCGTTTCTTTTGGCCAGTTCAAGGAGACCATAAAGATGGGTATTGTGACTGTGAACGCCGCCATCGGAAAGCAGTCCGTACATATGCAGTGAGGAATCATTCTTTTTGCAGTTCTCCACCGCTTTCAGAAGCGCTGGGTTTTCAAAAAAGGTTCCGTCCTGAATCTCCTTGGTAATTCTGGTAAGTTCCTGATATACAATACGTCCGGCACCCATGTTCAGATGCCCCACTTCGGAGTTACCCATCTGTCCGTCAGGAAGTCCCACTGCCATGCCGCTTGCATTTCCTTTCACAAAAGGACACTCCGCCATCAGCTTATCCATGACGGGAGTCTTTGCTTCCGCTACGGCATTGTGTTCCTTTTTCTCATTGAGTCCGTAGCCGTCTAAGATCATTAATACGGTAGGTTTTTTCATTTTGCTTCTCCTTCTTCCTTTTCATTCTATTGATAGTCATTTCCTGTTATTTACGAATCTTGCCAAGGGAAATTATACCTGTTTTTCCATCAGCTTGCAACAAATAAATAAGAGAATACCAGTTACATAATTTGTTTCCAGCTGTAATAACCGATCATATAAACAATCATGAACATCGCTGAAAAGAGCACACTTGGAAGTTTCCATTTTTCATGCCTTGCTGTCCAATCTCCTGCCAGCATAAAAACCGGCAGTGCACTTAATGTATATCGCCCCCCGCTGATCAGCCAGGTAGATGAGTATGTTAATAAGAAAAAGACAATCAAATATGTCATATACATAGGTCTCAATTTTCTTACAAATCCATAAACAATTGCAAGGATATAAACTGCAAACAGCAAAAGCTCCGGCATCCACAAACTCATCCCAATTGACGTATCCCAATTTCTCAGTGCATTGTCTTTCACATAACCAATGGTTTCCCACGGAAAGCACAATCCATTTCCCCAATGATTACGCTGATAATACATGAATCGGAACGGATCGCCTTCTACAGAATAATTTACAAACAAATAAATTCCAAATCCAAACAGCATCAGCGCCGCGATACAGCCCGGATAAATAATTCTTTTGAAAAAAGATTTCCACTTTCTTTCTCTGATCAGCTTTATTCCACGCTTAAAGTAAAACAGTTCCACCAACACTGCAAAAGCCAGCAGCAGTCCCTGCACCTTGGTCAAGCATGCTAAAAATCCCAAAAATGCCACCATCTGCCAATCATGCTTTCTTAGGTAATAAAAAAATGCCGCTGCAATAGCCAAAAACAGTGATTCCGTAGCTATTGAGCCGAAGAAAAATGCAAATGGAAAAACGCTGATCAGCATTAATGCATTTTCCGCCGCCTTTTCTCCCAATTCGCTTTTAACTACCTTATACAAAAATACACTTCCGATTCCATATGATATTACAGATATAACGATTCCACATAAGCGCAAGTCCTTTATCAATATGGACAGAGCTTTGATAAGCCATGGATATAACGGATAAAAAACCAGAAAAATATGCTCACCATTTTCAATTGCACCTGCATATCCGTTCTCAGCAATATTCAAATAGTGTGCAGAATCCCAGCGCTTCCATGCCTCCAAAAAATCGGAAAATGAAATTCCATTCGGATAATCTCCCATAATAGCCATCACACATACTGAAATCAAATACAAGACAATCCTAAAGCCGACTGCCGTAACAAATATCTTAATTTCCTCTGAATACTTTTCGAAATACCTTTCGAAATACTTTCCGAAATACCTTTCTGCTATCGCTTTCATTTTGTTATCAATACCCTTCTCTATCAGCCACTCTTCCAGATACCTGATTCCACCTGCTGCCAATCCAATCATAACCGGAACATAATTTGTAATATATCTGGGACTTGTCTCCCAATGCATCAAAAAGACAATAAGACCGCTTATGCCTAAAATCGGAGCAAGCTCAAGATTATGATATAAGGCCGCCCCTCTCTCTCTTCTGTTCCTGCCAATTCCTATTAACAAATACGCTAACAAAAACAACAGGATTGTATAAAAAACAATATTACACGCCGCCTGATATACTGCGTATCTTCTCCCGCCATACAATAGATAATCATGCAGCAGAGAGTCTTTATGCGGATTATCATCCAAAAAATCTGAAATGCCTAAAGTTCCGTCCCCAAAACAGCGAAACAGCTTTGCAGTATACAACACAATCATTCCTGTCATGCCTTTTTGAGAAATCCGATTTACAATCTCATTTTTGAGAGCTTCATCTCTTACTTCCGGATCCGAAAAAGAACGGGTAAAATCATAATCCTGCGGATTATATCCTCCATCTCCTTTTAATCCCATCATAACCCAATGATAAGACGGCGTGTTCTTTACTTTTGCAAGTTCCGGATTTAAGTAATTTCCATACAGATAACTTCGAAATGCCAAGGTGAGTATCAGATATAAGATTCCCACTGCTGCAATATATAATCCCAGTTTTTTCCATCTTTTCCTCAATAAGAAAGATAAACCGACTGCCACAGCCATGATCAGCACGGTCGGCTTAATCAGGCTCCCAACCGCTGTCACAACTCCGGACAAGATACACAGTTCCACCAAACGCCGGCCGCCATTTTCCTCTATTTTCAATGCCAGATACAGCAATCCTATGGGAAACAAAATCGACAAGGAATCTGTATAAAATGCATCTGTCATAAACATCAGTGGCTGCATGCATACTATCAGCAGCAAAGTTAATATCCCGTATTTACTCCCCCACAGCTTTTTGACTGTCAGGCTGGTAAGCGCAAACGTTGACAGTAATATCATCTCATTCATCCCGGCCGCCATGGCAAAATAATCCGTTCCAAAAAAGCTTCCGATTTTAAAAATAAGATAAAAAAAACAAAGTCCGCCAAGATTATTGGGAAACCAATCAAAATAATCATAGTAACCGGAAAAATTCCCTGTTTCCACCCATTGAATTGCACCGCCATAAATTGCATCCAGATCAAAGCTGGGGGTAAAACGCAATTCACTTATTTTAGTAATTTGAAAAATACCGACTACAAATAAAAAAGCAATCAGGCAATAATAATAAATACGATCAAAAAAATCTTCCTTTCCGATTCCCTTATAAGATACGAACATGATAACCGTCGAAAATATTCCAACGCCAAACCACGTTCCAACGGAATGATTTTTTATGAATATACTGCCCAGAACAAAGCACACAAGAATAAGTACAATATAGCTGATCCATACCGTGCAGCAGCCTGCTCTTATTTTTTTCATATCAGCTTTTCCTTTCCAATCCTAATGCAAACCAGACGGGATATGTTAACAGCAATGGTTCTACATAACGAAATGAACTGACCGGACCAAGGAGATAAGTCATCCAAAGCAATATACTTGGCATAATAGCCAGAACCATTACTTTTCTTTTATTTGCTGCAAACCAGCACAGAAAAAATAATAATATCCATATCGGCACTCCAATTGAATAAAACTGCCTGAATATAGGCCAATGCATCCATTCTGCCTGATTCTCCGAAACCTTTTCATAAAATTGATAAACTGCAGGCAGCAAATTCAACCTCTCAACCGAATAATCCTGACTATAATTATCTGTTTCAATGTATTCCCTCACAGAATCCATNGGCGGNTNCCNGTACGGNAGATTCAGNGCCANAAATGCTTTTGTATATTCNGCCGGNTGNTCCNTAAACAAATCCCGCCACAAACGCAGAAATTCNCCCCGCTCCTCCTTAAATGCCTGATCATTAAAACTCCCTTTCACCGGGTCTGCGAAGAACCTGTTATAGCTTTCTACGTCCGGCATGTACTTTTGGGTCAGCTCCTTCTCAAACTCATTCAGGCTTATCGTATCATCGTTATATACTGCCGCAATTTGACTTAAAGGAACAGAAAGCATCTCTTTCACACTTCCTTCGGCAACACCAATGCTGGGATAAACAATCTTTGAAATAAAAAAGAAGAGCCCTGCTGCTAATAAAATACCTCTGCACGATGTTACATTTTTCTTAAATGCCAAAAACAGTATGATCCCGAAAACAATAATCACATAAATCATATTATTTCTAAGCAGACAGCACAAAAGCGTCAGAATCATGATTTTTTTCTGACATACTTTATCGTCTTTCCCGCCCAATTCTTTTTCAAGATAATCAATCAAGGTAATACTCAGCAGTAAAAAACAACCCGAAAAGTATACATCCTTTGTCAATATAATTGTAAAAATATGAAATACCGGATTAACTGCATAATACAAAAAAACAATCCATCTTCCCCTGCCTTCCAGTCTCTTGCCAAGCTGAATCGATACATGGGTATAAATTGCTGTCATAACCATCAACTGTAAAGCCGTATAAAGAATAATACCAATCTGCTTTATTCCCAGCCATTCATCCATATGAGCAAATATGCTCCAAATCAGAGTATGTAAAAAAGGATGATGGTTGTCAAATCCGATGATCCCCAATGCCTGCAGGGTTATATACCATGAATCATAGCTCATACACCCTGGAAAATATGCTGCAAAACAAATCAGGTAAGGCAGCAGCATGATAAGATATACTTGAAAAAATCGAAGCGTTCTGCCAGGACATTTCCTTTCTTCCCTCTCCACAATACAGGCACTAAGAAAGTAAAAAAGCACAAAAAGCGGTACGGCTGCGCCCCCTGCAAGTAAAAAGGTTATTCCAAATTTAAAGAATATCTGCATTCCCTGGGCATAACCCCACCATTCCTCATGTATACTTTTTCCCAGGGAAAAAGAAAAACCAAAAAAAATGNCAANTCCTANTCCNNACCATAAACATTTTCTTTTTNTATTGCTGNCTNANCTCANCNGCACTCCTTATCCACNTNANTCACCACAAAATAATTCTCATCAAGCTCCCTGACCTTTTCCCGTATATAAGAAACCAGTTCATTATCCGTCATGACATAATCATAAGGCACTGCAACGTCAAAGATCAAATTCGTATGTGTAGGACCGTGCACCATACGAAAGTCATGGAATCTCACATCCCCTTCCATTCCTTTTATGATCTCGCCTACCTTTTCCTTAACCTTGTTGGTCTCTTCATCGTTCACACAGACAGGATCCATGTGAATCACGGCACTGCAGTTCAGTTCCCCCGCAAGCCGGTGCTCAATCAGATCAATCATATCATGAAGCTCTAAAATATCTCCGGCAGAAGACACCTCCACATGAACGGAAAGCATCACTCTTCCCGGTCCGTAATTGTGCACCACCAGATCATGAAGCCCTAAGACCCCCTGCTCTTTGTACTGCATAATAATCTCTTCAATCCTCGCTACAAATTCCGGTTCCGGAGGCTGCCCCAAAAGGGGGCTTACCGTATCCTTCATTGCCTCATATCCCGTCCACAGGACAAACAATGCCACCAGAATCCCGCACCAGCCATCAATCCGGATATCGGTCCAGAGCGCAAGCAGTGTGGTCAGAAGAACCACAATCGTTGAAATACTGTCACTGATGCTGTCTTTTGCCGTTGCCATCATCGCCGCACTGTCGATCTTTTTTCCAATCCTACGGTTATAAAAAAACATATACAGCTTTACACCTATGGAAACCACCAGAATTGCAATAACAAGCCTGCCGGCATAAATCGATACCGGGTGAANAATCTTGNTGAGGGAAGACTTAAAAAGCTCCGCCCCCATCATCAATATAATCACTGACANCAGCATTCCCGCTATNTATTCGATCCTGCCGTGTCCGANGGGNTGATCGTTATCCGGCTTCTNCNCCGCCATNTTAAATCCAACCAGTGTGATCACCGATGACCCGGCATCGGAAAGGTTATTNAATGCATCTGCTGTAATGGCAATGGNGCCGGNAAGCTGTCCAGCAAGAAAATTTATCAAAAATTAAAAAATATTCAGTCCGATCCCCGCTCCTCCGCAGAGCATCCCATATGCCTGCCGCACGGATGGATTTGATGTATCATCGGCATTTTTAATAAATAATCTTGTTAATATAGAAATCATGATACCGTCTGTTCCTCCCGGATGGGAATTATAATTATCAAAATTGTATCGCTTATGATAAATTTGGTCAACACAAAAAAACAGTTGACAAACCCTTCCAACCGGCGTAATCTTATAGCTACGACATCGTACTTGTAACTATTCACCGGCAGTTTGAGAAAGGAGGTAATTTTAATGACTAACAGCAAAATCAATAGACAGAACAATCAGTTTCATAACTATTTTGCAGATCACAAGATTTATTTTACAGCGAAATTACCTTCCTGCTTATTTCCTATATCTGATCGGCCTGCCTTTGAGCGCATGTGAGCTTTTCGGATTTTGAAATCATCAGTCTGTTTTATGCAGCCACGGTAATTTCCGTGGCTGTTTTTATGTTATAGAAAAGTGCGCCGTCACGGCGCATACCAACTCTTTTTACATACATTTAGGGGGAAATTATGAAAAAAATATCAACTTACATCTGGGAACATAAATTTGCATTTGCATTTGCAGTCCTGTCCATTGTCATCAGTGTCTCTCTGGATATGCTCTCTCCACAATTAACAAAGCATATTGTGGATGATGTGATTTTAGGAGGGCAGCTTGACCGGTTAGCGCTTCTTTTGACCGGTATCCTGTGCGTGGGCATCGGGCGCTGTATTTTTCAATATTGCAAAGAATACACCTTTGACATTACCGGCTCCAAAATTACTGCCGAACTCAGAAAAAGTCTTTTTCTTCATGTTCAATCCCTGAGCGCAGACTTTTTCGACCGCACCGGAACCGGCGAACTGATGTCCCGTATTAAGGACGACGTAGACCGTATCTGGGATGGGCTTACCTTTGTGGGCATGCTTCTCATCGAAGTATGTATTCATACCTCTATCGCCCTGTTCTGCATGTACAGCCTGAACTGGAAGCTGGCGATTCTGCCAACCATCTGTATGGCAGCTGCTGCCTCCATTGCTATTTATATGGAACGGAAACTGGATATTGTCTATGAGGAAATCAGCGAAGAGAATGCCTCTCTTAACACCGTAGCGGAAGAAAACCTAGCCGGTGTGCGCACCGTAAAAGCTTTTGCCCGGGAAAAGCACGAAATCTCCAAATTTCTTTCCCACAACAAGCGGTATTATGATCTGAATATGAAGCAGTCGAAACTATTTGTGCGGTATCATCCTTATCTTTCCCTGATCACCCGGCTTCTTCCGGTGATGGTGCTTTTGATCGGCGGGCACCTGGTTTACCGCGGGGAAATGACACTGGGAGATTTAAGCGCATTTATTGAATATTCCATGAACATTGTGTGGCCCATGGAAATGTTGGGATGGCTGACCAACAGCTTCTCTTCCGCTCTTGCTTCCAACCGGAGGATCAAAAAGATTTACGAAGAAAAGCCTACCATCACGGAACCGGAAAATCCGGTTATTCTTCCTCAGGTAAACGGGAAGATCACCTTTTCCCATGTATCTTTCCACAAGGCAGACCTGCATGAAATTCTGCATGACATCTCCTTTACCGTAGAACCAGGAAAAACCATCGGTATTATGGGCGCAACCGGTGCAGGCAAAAGTTCCCTGATCTATCTGCTCCAGCGGCTATATGACGCTACCGACGGCGTCATCAAACTAGATGATGTGGACGTAAGAAAGCTGTCACTGGCACAGCTTCGCAGTTCCGTTTCCCTTGTTATGCAGGATGTATTCCTATTCTCGGATACCATCTTTGAAAACGTAACACTGGGACAAAAACATATTTTGACGCTCCCTGCAGTCATGGAAGCATCGAAGCGGGCACAGGCCAAAAGCTTTATCGAAAAAATGGATAAACAGTATGACACTGTCATCGGCGAACGGGGCGTTGGTCTTTCCGGCGGTCAGAAACAGCGTATTACCATTGCCCGGGCACTGGCAAAGAAAAGTCCTATCCTTGTTCTGGACGATTCCACCTCCGCACTGGATATGGAAACCGAACAGTCTATCCATGAAACACTGCGTCAGCTTGAAGGAATTACAAAGATCATTATCGGCCACCGAATCAGCGCCGTCTGTCATGCTGACGAGATCATTATTCTGGAAGACGGCAGGATTATGGAGCGGGGAAGCCACGCATCCTTACTTGCCCAAAAAGGTCTGTACTATCAAACCTATGTTGCTCAGTACGGAGAGCCTGATGTATAGTAAACGACATAAGATTCAGTTCCTATAAGAAGGGAATAATCGCACAAGTATCAACTCTTAAGGAGGAAACAACCATATGAGTATCAACTCTTACAAGGAGGATGAGCAGTTAGCGCAACGCAGTAAAACCCAGACGCTGCTACGGCTTCTCTCCTACCTGCTTACCTATAAAAAAGAAATCATTTTTGTCCTGCTGATCATGGCATTCTGCGTTATGGTTTCTCTGGTAAATCCCCTGCTCATTGAAGCGGCAGTTGACCGCTATATTGCTGCTGGGAACATGCCCGGACTGCTTCGTCTGGTGCTTTTTGCCATTGTTTTAAACCTGCTGATGATTGGCGGCATCAAGCTGCGCATGTACATTATGGCAAAGGTGTGTAACAGCATCCTTGTAACGATCCGTCAGGAGCTTTACACCCACATTCAAACGCTGGATCTCCAATTTTTTGACAGCCGGCCTACGGGAAAGATTCTCGCCCGCATCATCGGCGATATCAATTCCTTAAAGGAGGTTCTGAACAACTTTGTCACCACTCTGCTTCCCGATTTTGCAACCGTGGCAGCCGTTGCGGCAATCATGTTCATCAAAAATCCGGTTCTTGCCGGTGCCTCCTTATGCAGCCTTCCGTTCATGTTTATCTGCATATGGCTCATTCAAGTATACTCTCACAAGAAGTGGCAGGATTTCCGCAAAAAATCCTCCAACCTAAATGCCTTCATTCATGAAGACATTTCCGGAATGCGGATCATTCAGAGCTTCCATGCGGAAGACGAAACTAGCGAAACCTTTGACGAGCTTCTTCTGGCCCATCGGCAGTCCTTTAACCAGGCAGTCCGCTTAAACGATGCCATGGGCTCCTGCATTGATTTAAGCTGGAGCGTAGGTATTGCAGCATTGTACTTTGTCGGAATCAAAGTGCTTGGCATCGGAAATGTATCGGTGGGTACCTTTATAGCCTTTGGAAGCTACATCGGCATGTTCTGGAACCCCATCATGAACCTGAGTAACTTTTACAATCAAATTATCACCAACATTGCAGCAGCAGAACGAATTTTTGAAATTCTGGATACGGAAGCTACCATCACCGATGCCGCCCAGGTCACTGAGATTCCTCCCATCAAGGGCAATGTATGTTTTGAACATGTGGGCTTTTCCTATGACGATACGACAAAAGTACTGAATGATGTGAGCTTCGATATTACTCCAGGCGAAACCATCGCTCTGGTAGGTCCTACTGGTGCAGGCAAAACTACCATTGTCAACCTGATCAGCCGGTTTTATGACATTCAGGAAGGAACTATCCGTATTGACGGCTATGACGTAAAAGATGTATCCATCGAAAGCCTGCGAAGCCAGATGGGAATTATGACACAGGATAACTTCCTGTTTACGGGAACCATTCGGGACAATATCCGTTACGGAAAACTGGATGCCACCGATGAAGAGATTGTTGAAGCAGCCAAGGCTGTTCACGCCCATGATTTTATCTGTAAACTGGAAAAGGGATATGACACCGTTCTCTCGGAGCGGGGCGGCGGTTTGTCCGTGGGCCAAAAACAGCTCCTTGCCTTTGCAAGGACCATGGTTTCCAAACCCAATATCCTGATTCTGGATGAGGCAACATCCAGCATTGATACCCGGACCGAACTTCTCGTACAGGAAGGCATCGACGCCCTGTTAAAGGGACGTACCTCCTTCGTGATCGCGCACCGCCTTTCCACCATTCAAAAGGCCGACCGCATCTTTGTAATCGATCAGGGCGGTATCGTGGAGGAAGGAACCGCAGCAGAATTAATCGCAAAAAAAGGAGCCTACTACCGGCTCCATACTGCACAGCTTATGACAGCCTCCGCCAATTAGCGGAGGCTGCTGCTTAGTATTCCATATTCCACTCATGTTCGCCGCCCCAGTCTCCAATCAGCTCTGAGATGGTTCCCTCTTCCGTGGCAATCCTTGTTTCAAAACGGTAATTCATCTGCGGTACATACTCACCGTGGATCTTTACATTACTGTATAAGTATACAAACTCATAGGTTGTATGCGGATAATATTCTCCGTTCTCGGAAGCAGGTTCATAGGATATACATAACCGCTGTACTCCTGCATCTACCTGCTGTGCTCCCCACACCTTGATTACTCCTTCCGTTTCCGGATAATCATCAAAATCAGCAAATTCAAAACACCATCCACCATCTACCTGCAAAAATGTTATCTTCTCCCGGCTTACCGGAATATAAGTTTGACCATTCCAATACTCCATGGTTCCATCCATAAACTGATCCCGGATGGTTATATAATCCTCCGACTGCATAAAATCCTTAATCGGCGCAAAGTCTCCGGACGTAAAGATGTCAAATGCATTGGCAAAAGTATCCTGTACCCACATTGCCTTTGAAGCACAGGCCAAAAGCTGAGAAAGTCCCTCTTCGCTTCCTAACGCCGATATCCGCTCCAAAAGTGCCTGGTAATCCGTCAAATGCCGGATATCCAAAGACAGCGACGCAACCTCCGGCTGTGCATATTTGATGATTTCTGCCTTCAGTTCCTCTTTGCCGGTACTTTCATAAAGTGCCAGCATCCGGTTCATACGCTCCAGATACCCTTCAAATCTACAACCCTCGCCTTCGGGCACCTCACAAAACAGCTGTGCTTCTTCTCCCATGAAAAGCCTTTCGTAACATGCATCTAACAACTTGTACCCATCCGGATTATCCGGATCTGTTTCTACCGCCTGCATGACCTTATCCCAGGTACTGTAAGCGCATTGTTCTGCATTAATATCCGCAACCGCATCGTTGAGAAGATAAACGCAGTACTCCTGCAGAAGGCTCTCATCCTGAGTGGTCTCCCAGCCCTGATAAAGCACTTGTTCCGCCGCTTCCCGGTCTTCCTTGGTCAGGTAAATTCCTGCCATAGACCGATAAGCTTCCACTGACATGGAATCAATCTTAAGGGCCTCTTCACAGGAAGCAATGGCCTCATCATAAGCCTGCGCCTCCTTATATTCGTCTGCGGCATTTAATCGTCTTTCCACCTTGACTTCGGGCATCTGATACCAGACAACTGCCGCTCCGCCTGCCAGGATCCCTACTACCAGCAGAACCAGAAAAATCCGCTCTGCCATTACAACTCTTTTTCTATGTCTGCGCCTGCGTGCTCTCGCCGCGGCATTTGCTCTTTTTCTTCTAATTTCCTTTTTCGTCATTTCTATCCCTCTGACTCATTCCTACGCACTACCTTTTCATACTAACATACTAACGTTTTTCTGACAAATGCTTTTTTTTCCGATTCCGTTCTCTTCCCTCAAAGCCCTTTCTGCTTCTTCCGGTTCTGCTATCAGCGTCTCTTCCTGCCTTTTCTCTCCCTGCTTTTCCGTCAAAACCTCTTCCGATTCTATCTTCGTAACCTCTTCTGCCGCCTCTTCTCTCGCTGCCTCTCCGGTCTCTGCCCGACCGGCTTCTTTCAAAGAAAGGCTTTTCCTCTTGAATCTCTTTGGGTTCATCTCCCATGCTCATCTGCATAAAGGCTGCCGCAAGATCCAAAACCGAAAAGTCATGCTCCTCCACCGCATTACTGATACTGCGCTTAAAGCTGTCAAGTTCTCTGCTTTCCATCACTTCCATTGCCTGTTCAAAAAGCTTGCCGGACTTCACCCGTACCACATCCTTAGCCGTGGGAAGTTTTCTCTCCCGGATAGTGGTATGGCAGATTCTTTCAATATCACGGATCTTAAAAATTTCCCTTCCTGAGACCAAGGTGAAGGACCTTCCCGCCTTACCGGCTCTTCCGGTCCGGCCGATCCTGTGCACATAATATTCAATATCTTCCGGAATATCATAATTAAACACGGCATCCACACCGCTTACATCAATTCCTCTTGCCGCCACATCGGTTGCCACCAGAATTCCGCACCTGCCATTCCGAAACAAATTCATCACCGTGTCCCGTTGGTTCTGAGAGAGATCTCCATGAAGTCCTTCCGCCTCGTAACCGCGATCCTTTAATATACCGGTCATCTCATCCACCATCCGCTTGGTGTTGCAGAATACCAGACTTCTCACCGGCTGGTAATAATCCAAAAGCCTGCAGATTGCATCCATCTTATCCTTTTTGGCAACCCGGTAATACGCCTGCTTGATCGCTGCCACCGTCACTTCCTTAGGCGTCACCTTTACGAAAACCGCATCCTTCTGATAGGTTCCCGTAATGTCAAGAATTGCCTGCGGCATGGTGGCTGAAAAGAGCGCCATCTGATGCTCCTCGGGCATATCCTTCAAAACCGTCTCAATATCCTCACGAAATCCCATATTCAGCATCTCGTCCGCCTCATCCAGTACGATCATCTTAATCTCACCGGTCTTGATCGTATGACGGCGCAGATGATCCATGACCCTTCCCGGCGTACCTACGATAATCTGAACTCCCTGAGACAAGGCCCGGATCTGCCGTCCAATATCCTGTCCTCCATATACCGGCAGAACTTTAATTCCATGCATATAGCGTGCCAGCCTCCGGATCTCCTCCGCTGCCTGCATCGCCAGCTCTCTGGTGGGACAAAGAATGATTCCCTGCGGCTTTCTGATCTGTGGATCAACCCGCTCAATCATTGGAATGGCAAAGGCCGCTGTCTTACCGGTTCCCGTCTGTGCCTGACCGATCACGTCCCTTCCTTCCAGCAGAACCGGAATCGCCTGCTCCTGAATGGGCGTCATAACCTCAAATCCCATCTCTTCCACTGCTCTCAAAATGTTTGCATTCATCTGTGTATCACTATAATTCATAAATCCGCTATCCTTTCTTTACGACAGAAAAGACACCACTTCCTATCAGTGCTGTCTTTCTTACACGAACTTCTAAAGTATATCTGCTAATCGCCATTCTGTCAAGCATCTTCATGTAAAAACTGCTCAATAAGGAATCGCGGACGCATCTTGGTCTCCAAATAAATCTTTCCAATATATTCTCCAACCACACCTAAGGATAAGAGAATCAGTCCGCCGATTGCCCAGACTGAAACCATTAAGGTGGTCCAGCCCACAATCGTTGCTCCCATAAAATGCCGGATCAGGCTGTAAATTAACATACCAATGCTGACTAAAAAGATAAAAAATCCCAATCCTGTAATCATCCGAAGAGGTTTCGTACTCAGGGAAGTGACCCCTTCTACCGCAAAAGAAACCATTTTGCCAAGAGGATATTTACTCTCCCCCGCAATCCTCTCTCCCCCCTCGTAATAAACCACGTCCCATGAGTAGCCGATCATTGGAACGATTCCCCGCAGAAAAAGGTTCACCTCCCCAAACTCCGCAAGCCCGTCAAGCGCCCGTCTGCTCATCAGCCGGTAATCCGCATGATTAAAAACCGTATTGGCTCCCATTGCATTCATCAGCTTGTAGAAGCCTTCCGCCGTTGCCTTTTTAAAAAAGGTATCCTTGGCCCGGCTGCTCCGGACTCCATAAACGATATCCGTCCCGTCCAGATACTTATCGATCATTTCATCCATGGCATTCACATCATCCTGCAGATCTGCATCCATGGAAATCACCAGATCCGCATGATCCTTCACTGTCATCAGCCCGGCAAGCAGCGCATTCTGATGGCCTCTGTTCCGGCTCAAATTGATGCCGCTGTAAATCGGATCCGCCTCATGAAGCTCCTTAATAATCTCCCAAGTCCTGTCCCCGGAACCATCATTGACGAACACAATACGGCTTCCCGCCGCAATCTTTTCTTTTTCTATCAGGGACTGCATCTTTTCCTTCAGTCTCCCGGCAGTTTCCGGCAAAACCTCCTGCTCATTATAGCAGGGGATCACCAGATATAATTTGTTATCCATGAACGTTCTCCCAAATCAATATGCTTAAATTGTGCTTAAATATTGAACGCTTTATCACAGGGATAAGTATAGCATATTTCCTTTCGGGATAGCAAGGGGCGGGTGATGATCAACATCACTCCGCAACCTTTACCGCCTCCTTCAGAAATACGAAGTCAAACTCATTTTTCATGGATATAACATTCCAGCCGTATTGTTCCGCCAGTGCATCCCACTTGGCACGCTCTTTGACATTGTACCGATATTCCCGTTCATCGTCATCGTGATTGATCAAAAGTGCAAGCCCTGCGTGGTCAGGATTATACTTTGCATAATTGAGCATGGAAAAATCACCATCCGTATTCCCGCATGCCAGAATCGGACGGCTGCCGATCTGGTGATAAATATTATATACCTTATCCATTTTTACACTGTGCTGGGTAAATCCCAATCCTCTGATCAGTGAATCTTCCGGTTCAAAAACGTCATGCCCTGAAATGTCAGGCGAACTGCCCTCAGGTTCTGCTTTCAGTGTGATATCCCCGCCAATCATCTGCGAGCGGGGCAACATGACGATTTCCGATGCAGCACCCCATACGACGCCGCGTTCAGACCCTGAAACGATATACACGGTAAAGTCATTTTCCTGCAGGTATTGAATCAATTCCAGCATGGGTTTATAGAAGCAGTCTTTGTAAGTTAATCCCGGGAAATCCGGTTTTTCTTCCTGCATAAACCGATTCATATATGCCACAAAGTCCTCCTGTGACATTCCCTGAAAAGCCTTTCCGGTAACATCAGCGATCAACTGTCCCGTGCCATCGGGCTCCGAATCCTTTTTGATATTTTCAAGTAATTTATCCTTTTGTGCCACTAATTCCTTATCATCACTCAGCTCATTGTCAATGCGGTATACTGCCACTGCCAATTCCAGCCAGACCTTCTTCTCCACAACAATGGTACCATCCATGTCAAAGGTGGCAATGCGCTCTTCCACGGGGACATAATTATCACTTTTTTTATTCGTAACATCTTTGACAAAATCTATGATTGCCTTTTTGTTGACAGAGTCATCATTCCATGAGGGAAGCGCATCCTTGGCACCGCATCCGCAGAGTATTCCTGATAAAATACATACGATCAGCGCCAGATATGTTCTTCGAAATTCCTTTTTCATATACACCTGTACCCCCTTAATTTTGTGTGATCCTGAGGATGTAATCTCTCTGCTGTCCGAGGCTCATGGAGATAAACGGTGCCTGCCATCCGCCTACACGGACATTGATGTGTTTGTATTGATCCAGTTCCTGATAGAGGGCTTCGTTGTCTTGAGTGTTAGCAGCATCATAACAGAGTTTGTAAATTTTCTGGTAAACATCCTTATTGCCAAATGCCAAGGTGAGCATATTTCCGTTCGTTTCCCTGAATTTGTCAATCAATCCCACAATATAGGCTTCATTTTTCTGGGACTCATCAATACACAGATCCACGATTGCACCGGCTGATAATCTGTCCATAGGCAAATTCTTGTAGGACTCAAAAACATTGCCAATTCCCTTGCTGATAGTTCCGGATACCGGGGAGAAGTTGGCTGTCATCGGATCGTTGGAATGTCTGTTTGCAGATGCAACAATACCCTTCCCCTGATGCGGGAACTGTTCAAAGGTTCCGCACCCTGCCGTAAAATGCATATTAAAATTGCGTCCGAAGCGTTCTTTAAAGGAAACACCGTAATATCCTGCAATGCTTCTGAGATGGAGAATCTGCTCCTGCTCAAATGACAATTTCCCAGTATCCTTGTCCGGTGTCAACGGATAAAGAAAGACCGTATCCGACAGCTTTTTGGAATGCTCCACCGCATCACAAAAGGTATTAATAATGAAATTTGCAACTTCATTGGACGCAGCATCGCCAAATTTAGGTGAATCCACATCGAAGTCGTTTCTCATTTCCAGATACTTTTCTCTCAATTCCACTTGGGATTCATCGGCTGTGAAATCTGCTTTCATAGCTTCACGCACTTCATCCATCGTATATTTGTGCTCATCGAATACCCACTTTTTGATTGCACAGGTTGTATTGATCACATCCGGCATACCGATCATAATCGTTCCGCCAATATTATATTCGGGACCGCCCCACGCCTTATCGCATCCCTTGCGCATACAACCTCCCAGTACTGCTGAATAAAGCGGTGAAGGATTGATATACTCGTCCATCATATAGCATTCATAAAGTGAGAAGGTTGACTGGTCAATAAAGAACTGCATATACTTCTTGAAGGATTCCTGAAATTCTGCATAGTTTGTCACTTCATCGGAAATGAAACTCAGTTTACCGCCTCTAAGCATTCCGGGATTTGTGTCCAGTGATGCGCCCCGGTTAATGGTACATTGCAGGATCGGCATACAGTTGAGCATGCCAAATGTCCAGTCGGATATTCCGTTGAGAATCGGTTCCCAGCATCCATCCACACAGTAATCGTTTGCCAGTTTTTGATATTCTTCTCTTTTTTCAGAGGGCACATTGGTCTTGTAATCAAGCAGACTGTTTGTGAGTGCTGGAATTAATACATCATCATTCAAGAGCCCCGGTATATTTGCAGTTTGATCCAGACACTTGGCAATGCATTCAATATATTCCCTCGGTGAATCCTTGTGCACTCTGGCATAAATGCCCGGTGTTGAGAGATTAACGTTGGCAAAGGCATTCAGAATAATATAAGTCATCGGGTTTGTTGCATCCCTGCCCTCCGGAGTCAGACCGCCGACAATTACATTCTGCAGGAAGTTATTGACACCAGCACGCTGATCCAGATAGTAGGGATGAATGCCCAGAGCAGCATTGTTATCCATATGATCCTGAGTCATTAGATATTTTGTAGTGATATTTAATCTTCCAGCAGCTTTAATGATAAGACATTCAAACAGTTCCGTACATTCCCTGATATATGTCTCATCGTTAATTCTGTTTTGATCCAGATATGCATTCAGAACCTGATCCAGTCTTCCGAAAGATATATAGTTCATGCTCGCATGAAGTGCCGTGTGGAAAGTGCAGATTGCCTGTACAGCTTCCTGATAAGTATCCGGGGAATTGGCAGGAACTTTTCTACAGATTCGTGCAATTTCCAGAAGCTCTCCGCGGCGCTTTGAGCCGTCTTCATATTTCTGCGCTTCCGCCTCAGCCAGATCCGCATAACGGTTGGAATAATCAATCACTGCCTGACAGCTTATGGCAACCGATTTGTAGAAATCTATTTTGCCATAAATCTTTTTATCCGCCATTTCCAGTTTCTCTGCTTTTTGTTTGGCTTCCGCGATGATTGCATTCAGTCCGCCCGCAAACAGGCGATTATAGTCCACTGTGTTGTGTCCGAGCAGAGCCATTTCGGTTTTGTTGGTAAAGGAAGCCACCCGGCGTTCGCTTTCCGTGAGATAATTCGGGAATACTTTTCCCAGACCGTTTGACCCCATGGGAATCACACCCACGATCAGTTCATCTTCTCCGATCTCGTAAGTGTGTGTATGTCTGGAACAATTTTCATCTGTCATTTTCGTAAGCATCTCTTCGATGGCGTATGCCTTGCGGATTGCCGCAGACTTATCGGGATATTTCTCTGCAATGTCTTCAAATTCCCTACAGTCAAACCATTCACTGCTACGGTCGCTCATGCCCTTTTCGTATAATGCATCAAGCAGTCTTCCTACCCGCTCACTCTTTTGTACCCAATAATGACTCATAAACTCTCCTTTCCCGTGCCTTGGCACATCCGTAAAATTAATTGATTCTNGNTGCNTGTATTCCTGCATGGAGGAAATATTCCAGGATATTTTCCAGTTCCTCATTNCNGGGAATNCATTGATTTAGNTCAAGNTCAGCCTCCTTTCCCATTAATTCATAGTANTGATTCATATGTGGATTACATGGAAGGATTTCCAGTTCCATNATTTNATTCTCAAGTAATATATCCCGCAGAGTACACAANTGTTCTTCNNTATCCGTATATTCNCCTGATAACCGGAAGTCTTGCGATTAGGCGGGGATTTGATGTCTGCCTGAAAATGGCAACCCGTCTTTTGCAGTTTAGCCGAACGGTCTGGGGTTCAAAGCCCTGCGGAAGATACACCTCCCGAAAACCAAGAAACCAGCAGTCAACATGCTGCGCCGCTTCCTGATAGATAGAATCTGGCAGCAGCATAGAGGTTTCCACACAGGTGTTTATCTGATAGTCCCTGCACAATTTCAGAAGCTCAATGGCCCCCTTATCCTGTAGCAGGGCTTCACCTCCGCTTAAAGTAATTCCACCGCTTTTTTTGACCAGATCTAACTGTGGGCGAAGCAGTTCAAACAGCTCGCCGGTATCCTGCCTGACTGTTGGCATAGATAACACACTATTGGAAGCAGCA
>WFLX010281298.1_pt1 | contig 19683 bp, 15 predicted proteins | sample 4967041 | NCBI WGS metagenome assembly WFLX01 (sample SAMN12857096, study PRJNA449069) | gut metagenome | isolation source: stool from male and female vole | host: Microtus ochrogaster | place: USA:Florida | collected 2017
TTATAATAGAGTTGCGGCGGCGCGGCCGCGCTTTCGTGAATCGAGCCTGAGGTCTCGACCAAAAGGGTTGGCTCGGTGAACTCTCGCCCTGCTTTGCGGTCAAGCTCATAACTCATTTATGGTTGGGCGTGTTTCCTTAAACGCCACGGTGCTACGCACCCCCAGCGAGTCAATTTTTGGCTCGCTTTTTTTCTATGCGGACGGTTGCTTCGGAGGGGCGAGTACTCGCTTGCATATAAAGTTTGTTGCTAATTTTGCACTTGCGCGTTGAAGGTAGGGTTTGGGGATTTCGCAGAATTTGTGTAAATTTGCGCGTATGATTATCGGCAATTTTGGAATTAAAGACGCTTTAGACGTTCTGCTGGTGGCCGCCCTGCTCTTTTGGCTCTATAAGCTGATGAAGCAGTCGGGTACCCGCAATCTTTTCATCGGCGTTCTGGCGTTTATCGGCGTTTGGCTCCTTACGTCGGAAATTCTTGGCATGCGCCTTACCGGCACCATTCTCGATAAGTTTATGAGCATCGGCCTGCTGGTGCTGGTAATCCTTTTTCAGGAGCAGATTCGCCGCTTTCTCGAAGAAATCGGCTCAAACCAGCGCTGGCGAGGGCTGCGACGCTTTTTCCAGCGCAAACTCGACGGCAAGACCGCCGAAACCGACGAAATGGAGAAGGCCCACCGCTGGGTGATACCCATAGTTTATGCCTGCATGAACATGGCGCGCTCGCGCACCGGGGCGCTGATAGTTATTCAGCAGAATATCAGCCTGACGCAATATGAAAAGACCGGCGACATTATTGATGCACGCCTAAATGCGCGCTTGCTGGAAAATATATTTTTCAAGAATTCGCCGCTCCACGACGGCGCCACGATTATTGCCAACGGCCGCATAGCCGCCGCGGGTTGCATCCTGCCCGTGAGCCACGACATTTCGATTCCGCGTTCACTCGGCCTGCGCCACCGCTCGGCTCTCGGCATCGCCCAGGCCACCGACGCCGTGGCGGTTGTTGTCAGCGAAGAAACGGGCGGCATCAGCATTGCCCACCAGGGACGGCTGTCGACCCACGTCAGCACCGCCGAACTCGAACGCCGGCTCACCCACCTCATAAAGGAATAATCGCCGATGAACGAATATCTCAACGACCTGAACGACGCGCAAAGGGCGGCGGTTGAATACTGCGCAGGCCCGGAACTGGTTATTGCCGGTGCCGGCTCGGGGAAAACGCGTGTGCTCACCTATAAAATCCTCCACCTGCTCATCGACCGCAAAATGGAGCCCTGGCGCATTATGGCTCTGACCTTCACCAATAAGGCCGCCAACGAAATGCGCGCGCGAATCGAAAAAATGGTGGGGCCGAAAACCGCTTCGCGCCTGTGGATGGGCACCTTCCACTCCATTTTCCGACGCATACTCAACTCCCATGCCGACCGCCTCGGCTTCAAGCCCGGCTTCAGCATCTACGACACCCAAGACTCCAAAGCCCTGGTCAAAACCATACTCAAAGACATGGACCTCGACGACAAGATTTACAAGCCGTCGACCGTCCTGTCGGTCATTTCGTCGGCCAAAAACTCGCTGATTTCGCCGGCACAGTATAAGCAGAGCCGCGAAATTATCGATGCCGACAAGCGCGCCCGCCGCCCCATGCTCTATGCCGTTTACGAAGCATATTGCCGGCGCTGTTTCGTTGCCAACGCCATGGACTTCGACGATCTGCTCTATTTCACCAACGTGCTCTTCCGCGATAATCCCGATATTCTCCACCACTACCAGGAATATTTTCAATATGTTTTGGTCGATGAGTATCAGGACACCAACTTTGCGCAGCACCTTATAGTTCAGATGCTTACCCGCCAGACGGGCAACCTCTGCGTGGTTGGCGACGACGCCCAGAGCATCTATTCATTCCGCGGCGCCAACATCGACAACATTCTCAATCTCAAGCGCCACTACCCCACCCTGCGCATCTTTAAGCTTGAGCAAAACTACCGGTCGACGCAAACCATAACCAACGCCGCGAACTCGCTAATAGCCAAAAACAAGGAGCAGATAAAGAAAAACGTTTTTTCGCGCAATGCCATCGGTGCGCCCATAGAGCTGGTTAAGGCCTACAGCGACTTTGAGGAAGGCTATCTGGTTGCCAACCGCATAGCCACGCGCCGCGCCGAAGCCCACGACTCGTTCGAGGACTACGCGATTCTCTATCGCACCAACGCCCAGAGCCGCGTGCTCGAAGAATCGCTGCGCAAACGCAATATCCCCTACCGCATCTATGGCGGGCTGTCGTTCTATCAGCGCCAGGAGGTTAAAGACGCCCTGGCCTACTTCAGGCTGAGCCTGAACGTTGACGACGACGAGGCCCTGCGCCGCGCAATCAACACCCCCTCGCGCGGCATAGGCCAGACCACCATGCAGCGCCTGAGCCGCGCCGCACTCGAAGCCGGAGTGAGCCTCTGGACCGTAATTGCCGACCCCGACGCCTATCCCGCCGGCCTCGGCTCCGCAGCCCTGAAAAAGCTCGACGCCTTCAGGGCGCTGATCGAGGAATTCGTCAGCATGAACCTGCGCGGGCTGTCGGCCTTTGAGGTTGCCGAAAAAATCATTGCCCGCAGCGGCCTCATGGCGCAATATCTAACCGACCATGCGCCCGAAACCATTGCCCGCCGCGAAAACCTTGAGGAACTCGTCAGCGCCGTGCGCGAGTTCGTTGAAGAGCGGCTCGAAGAGGGGTCGACCGACATTTCGCTGAGCGACTTTATGGGCATGGCATCGCTGGCCACCGACCAAGACCGCAAGGACGACGACATGCAGGCTACCGAGCGCGTAACGCTCATGACCGCCCATGCAGCCAAGGGCCTGGAGTTCAACAACGTATTCGTTGTTGGCGTTGAAGAGGAACTTTTTCCGTCGGCAATGGCCATGGGCTCGGCTCGCGAGGTTGAAGAAGAGCGGCGACTGCTCTACGTTGCCATTACGCGCGCCAAGCAGTTCTGCATGCTCTCATACGCCAACTCGCGGTTCCGCAACGGCCAGACGGTTATGCCGTTGCCTTCGCGCTTCTTAAAAGATATTTCCAACGACTACCTGCGCCGTTCGTCGGGCGCCTCGGTTGAGGAAGTCCCGGTCAGACCGCAGATGCGCCCCATGGACACCTTCCGCCCCTACTCTGCCGCCGCGCACCGCACCGCCGCGCCGCGCGGTCCCGAGCCGGAAGTGAGCGTAGGCATGACCATTGAACACCTGAAATTCGGCCGCGGCGTAATCACGGCCGTAGACCGCTCGATGGAAGACACCCGCATAGTCGTTAACTTTGAACGCGAGGGCTCGAAAACCTTGCTGCTGAAATATGCCCGCTTCACCGTAGTTTAACCGCCATGAAGAGCTTCAAAACCCGCAAACGCTACCGCATGGTGTTTATCAACGATAACACCCTCAACACGGTTTGGACGCTGCGCCTGACCCGCGCGCGGGTATGGGCCCTGGGCGCCCTCTGCGTGGCGGCGATTGCCGCTCTGGTGGTGTGCGTGGTGGTGTGGTCGCCGGTTTCATATTTGCTGCCGGGCTACATGCGCCCCGAGCAGCGGCGCACAACAGTTGACAACACCTTGCGGGTAGACTCTCTGCTCGCAGCCGCGGAAACGCAAAATGCCTATATGGCCAACATAATCAACATCATAGCGGGCCCCGACTCAGCTGCCGCTTTGACCCCCGAGGCGCCAGCCGAAATCGCCGACACGCTGATGACCGCAACCGCCAACGAGCGCGCCTTTGTTGAAAGCTGGCTCCAGCGCGAGCGCGGCAACCTGTCGGTGCTGTCGCCCATAGTGGCCGAAGGGATGCTGTTTCGCTCTCCGTCGCTTAGCGCAACGTTGGTCGAGGGCTCCGACAACGAGCTCGCCGTAGGTCGCGCCGAGCCCATAGTGGCGATTGCCGACGGCATCGTGGTCGACATACGCCCCGACAGCCGGGGCAGCCTCGTGGCCACCGTTCAGCACCCCAACGACTTTCTGTCGATAATCTCCGGCTTGAGCGACGTCACCGTCGCCCCGGGGCGGCGTGTAGTGGCCGGCCAGGTCATAGGCCGGGCCTCCGGCGGCCGAATCGCGCTCACCGTCTGGCACCAAGGGTCGCAGCAACCCCTCATTCCCCTGCTTAAACTCCAACAATCGGCCCAACAACGATGAACAACGTTGACATAGAAAAACTGCTTGGAGCAAAAGGCGTCAAACCAACCGCCAACCGCATCCTCGTTGCCAAAGAACTGCTCAAGGCCTCGCACCCCGTTAGCATGGCCGAGCTGGAGGAATCGCTCGGCTACTCGATGGACAAAGCGAGCATTTTCCGAGTGCTTGAGCTCTTTGCCGAAAAAGATGTTGTGCACGCCCTGGAAGATGGCAGCCGCTCGCTGAAATATGAACTGTGTCGCAGCAACGACCGCCACTCGATTGCCGACCAACACGTGCATTTCCACTGCGAGCAATGCAAAGAAACCTACTGCCTCGAAAGCGTCAGCATTCCCGCAATCACCGTTCCCGACGGCNTCATNCCCCGCTCNGNAAACTACATGATCNAGGNCCNATGCCCCAAATGCGCCAAACAGCGCCCCGAAAACCCGACTCGTTGAAAATATGAAAAAACTCCTTGGCCTCCTTTTGGCAGTCATGGCCACCGTATGCGTTCAAACCCGGGCCGAAAGCTATAAGTGGCTGACTTTCACGCTGACCGACAATTCGCAACTGGCCGTAGCCGCCGAAAATCTCGAAATAACCTACAAAGACGGAGCTCTTGTTTTGACATCCGACAAGGTTGACCGCACGCTCCCCGCGGCAACCGTGAAATCCCTGCAGTTCACCGACCCGAAATCTGCAGCCGATGAAATCGAGGCCCCGACCGATGCCACCGCCGAGCTCTATACCCTCGCCGGCGTTAAGGTGGGCACATACAAGAGCCGCGACGATGCCCGCGCAGCCCTCCCCTCGGGCATCTACATCATGAAACAGAATTCCCAAACCACCAAACTGATTTTTTAACGGCGATGAAACAGCTACTGACTTTTGCATCCGTCTTGCTACTCAGTTTCACCGCCTATGCGGAGCAGACGCTTTCGCTCTCCAACGGCCTGCTGACCTATTATTATCCCGCCACCACCGGCTCGCAGCCGATACTGACCGTTTCCGCCCTCGTAAAAGGCCAGACCTACAACATCGTCAACGCCACCTCCACCGCCTCCGCCACCGCCTCCTAATCCCCCTCCCCCCAAAGATTAGTGCAAAGTTGTGTGGGGGAAATTGGGTTATGTGGGATTTTTTTCGTAAATTTGCGTGGAAAATTCTTGAAAGTTAGGAAAATGAACGTTTTTAAATCAATCGTTATCGCTTTATTTGTGGCTGTTTTTGCGTCGACCGCATCGGCCGCTCTGCCCTCTACGCAGCTTAAAACCATGAAGGGTAAGGTGGTTGACACGGCAACGCTCTCTAACGGCGGTAAGCCGATGATTATCAGCTTTTTTGCGGGCTGGTGCAAGCCTTGTTTGCGCGAGCTCAACGCCATTAACGAGTATTATGACGACTGGCGCGACGAAACCGGAGTGAAGCTGATTGCCATTTCAATCGACGAGGCGGACAAGACCACGAACGTGCGCAACATTGTCAACACCAACAACTGGGACTACGAAATTCTGCTCGACCCCAACGGCGATTTCAAGCGTGCCCTGGGAATTCAAAACATTCCTCACCTGCTGATTATCGACGGCAACGGCAAAATCGTTGAGAGCCGCAGCGGCTACACCGACGGCTCCGAGTCTCAGATTATCAAGAAACTTCGCGAAATAACGGCACCCAAGAAAGCCGCAACGAATAAGAAAAAGTGAAAAAGCTACTCGCACTGCTTTCGCTGGCGCTGCCGCTGAGCGCGCTTGCCCTGGACTTTGGCTCGCCGAAGAATCCGGACCGTCAGGTAACGGCCCACGGCTCGGTGCAGGTTGACGCGCTCTTTCCGGAGGCCGAAGGGTCGACGCGCTATAAGGAGAAACTTTTGGGCGACGTTTATGCCAACGTGGGCCTGTTCAGCAAATATATCGACGCGGGGCTGCGGGTAGAGTATCTTGAGCATCCGCTGCCTGCCTTCTACAGCTCGCCCGGATTCAAAGGCTGGGGCATAGGAAATTTTTATGCCACCGGCAAGTANAAGGGCTTTNAGCTGACTGCAGGCGACATTTACGAGCAGTTTGGCACCGGCATGATTCTGNGCACCTACGAAGACCGCGCCCTCGGCATCGACAACGCCATTCGCGGNGGCCGTCTGCGCATCGANGCCCTGNNNGGCTTCCACCTGACGGTNCTCGGCGGCNTGCAGCGCCGCTANTGGGACTGGACCACGAANTCGCGCGTNTATGGCGCCGACCTCGAATGGGANCTNCAGGAACANATCNANCCGCTNGCNGCNCACGGCATCAGCTGGATGNTNGGNGCNTCGTGGGTGATGAAACATGAGCGCTACACCGCCCATGAGGACAGCATTATGGTGCCTATNCCNGAAGTNNTCNACGGCANNCCGGTNTTNAANAANCTNAACCTGCCNCAGCGGGTCAATGCCTTCGACGTCCGCACCCACTTCTATAAGGGCAACGTTGATGTATTAGCCGAATTCGCACTCAAACACCCCGACCCGTCGGCCGACAATAACTACACCTTCAGCCGCGGCACCGCCCTGCTGCTTTCGGCAACCTACTCCAGGCGCGGGCTCTCGGCCCAGGTGCAGGCCAAGCGTTCGGAGGACATGAGCTACCGCTCGCGCCGGCAAATGACCGACATAACTTCTTTTATCAACTACCTGCCGCCGTTTGCCTATCAACACACCTACGCGCTGGCGTCGATGTATCCCTACGCAACGCAGTATGCTCCGGGCGAGTGGGCTTTTCAGGGCAATTTCGCGCTTAACGTCAAGCGCCGCACAAAGCTGACGCTGAACCTGAGCTATATCCGTGGCATCAAGCGCGAAGGCGACTGGCAGAAGGTTGACGACACGATGTATGGCAAAGACGCCGTCAAAACCTCGTTTTTCGGCACCGGGCCACTTTATTATCAAGACTTTAACCTGCAGTGGAACCAAAAGTTCTCGCGTCGGTTCTCGATGAACATGATGTATATGTTTGAGCGCTACAACAAAACCGCCATCGAGGGCGAAGGGGGCACCATCAACGCCCACATAGCCGTTGTTGAGGCCAAGGGCAAGTGCTCCGACGTGGTTACGCTGCGCGGCGAGGTGCAATTCCTGGCCACAAAGCAAGACAAAGGCAACTGGCTCTACGGTCTGGCCGAAGTGTCGATACTGCCTTATATGATGATTTCGGTTTCCGACCAGTGGAACATTCCCAACCGCGACCATTACTATATGTTCACCCTCACCGGCAACTACCGCAACAACCGCCTGATGCTCGGCTATGGCCGCACCCGCGAAGGCTTTAACTGCTCGGGAGGCGTTTGCCGCTTCATGCCCGCCACCCGCGGTTTCCAAATCGTTTATAACTATAACTTCTAAAACTCTCTCCCCTAAATGAATAAACTCAAACTTTTAGCCGCTTCGCTTGCCGCCCTGCTGATGGCAGGCTGCGAAGAATCGATACCCTCCGACCGCCGATATACCCAAACCGAAGTGCCCGACGCCAAACGGGCGGTTTTGGTTGAGGAATACACCGGCGTTAAATGCGTGAACTGCCCCCAGGGCCACAAAACCCTTGAAGAAATCGAGGGCGTTTTCAACACCGACCGCAACCTGGAGCTCGGAGTGGGGGTGATAGTTGTTGGCATCCACATTCCCAACTGGGGCCAGGACGCCGACAAGGGGGGCCTGATAGCCCCCGAAGCCTACGCTTTGACCCCCGAAAGCGTTTCGCCCCCGCAGGCAACGGTTAACCGCACTTCGGGCGTTATCAACCGCGACCGGTGGGCAAAACATATCATCGACGAAATCTATATCGAGCCCGAGGTTAAGTTCAGCCCCAGCATTCTGGCCGAGCTCAACGGCTCGTCAATCAAAATCAGCGGCCGCGTGGAGTCAACCGAAAACCTCCCCGGCGCCAAGCTCCACGTGTGGCTCGTTGAAGACAACATTGTCAAGACCCAAAACCTGAGCGACGGTAGCCGCGACAAGGAGTATGTGCACAAAAACGTGTTCCGCGCCTGCGTCAACGGCGTTAACGGCAAAGATTTTCCGCTGCAGCGCAACTCGGCCCGCGAGTTTTCATATACCTACGCCATTCACTCTGACTGGAAGGCTGAAAACCTGCGCGTAGTGGCCTTTATCGAAACCGCTACCGACGGCGTTATCAATGCAGCCCAAAACCATTTGATAATCAATAATTAAACAATCATAAGCGCTTATGAAACTATTTTTTACATCACTCGTGATGCTCTGCGGGGCCCTGATGGCCTCGGCCCAGAACTTCACGGTCAGCAGCGCGCAAGGCCCGGTTGCAAACGGCGCCACGCTCAGCTGCGGCTACTTTGAGGATGACGGGGAATACATCTGGGACCCCGAACTCAAGTTGCAGACCCTCAAGGAGGGCACTTACACGATAACCGCCTCGGCCAACGTGCCCAACCTGGTGCAGTTTTGCGCCATTAGCGGCGTTTGCGAGAAGCTGAAAGAAACGCCGATTTCACGCTCCGGCAACTTCTCGGCCGACCGCACCGTTTTACTTCAGCTCGACATTGACGAGTATGAAATGATTTCGCAACCGGTAACTATGGACGTAACCGTTACCGACGGCGAGGAAACCGTTTCGTTCACCGTGAACTTCCTCACCACCGAAACCGGCGGCATCAACTCCGTTAAGGTTGCCGGCGGCTCGCTGCGTTTTTCGGGCCGCAACCTCAGCTACGCCCTCGATTCAGCGGAATCTTTCACCTTATATAATATAAGCGGCCGCCAGGTTTATAACCGCGTGCTCACGGCCACCGGCAATATCCACCTCGGCAATGTTCCCGCCGGAGTGTATGTTTATCGCTGTGGCAACAAAACCGGCAAGGTAATACTTAAGTAACCTCCTCAATCAATCAATATCATGAAATTCAAACTTTTAGCCATTGCCGCAGTGCTGGCATTCTCGGCATCTGCCGCCTCAACCGTTAACCTAACCCCCCAACCCAAGGAAATAACCATGGCGTCGGGCGAACTCGCTCTGCCTGAAGCCATAACCGTTGGCGGCAACGGCCTGTCGGCCGACATGCAGGCCGAAATCACCAAATTCGCCAAAACCTTTTCGACCGCTACCGGCATTAAGGTGAGCGAAGGTGCCAACGGCCTGTTTAAGGTCAGCGCTAACAACTCGCTGGCCGACGAAGGTTATAACCTCACCATCACCACCGACGGCGTAAACATCGAGGCCAAAACTCCCGCAGGCCTCTACTACGCGTTTCAGACGGTAATGAAAATCATGCCCGCAAACGTAATCCTGGGCAAATATGCCCCGGGCCCCTACTCGCTGCCGGCATTGACCATCAACGACGAACCGCGCTACCCCTGGCGCGGCATGGAAATCGANGNTGNCCGCCACTTTTTCGACGTNGACGAAATCAAAAAGATGATCGACATCATGGCGGTTTACAAAATGAACCGCCTGCACTGGCACCTGACCGACGACCAGGGCTGGCGCATGGAAATGCCCAAATATCCGAAGCTCACTACCGAAGTGGCCGCAGCCCCCAACTCATATTGGTGGGACTTCGATAACCACGCCAAATACCTCACCAACGAGCTCTACGGCCCTTATTACTACACTGTTGAGCAGATGCGCGAGGTTGTTGCCTACGCCAAGGAGCGCCACATTGAAGTGTGCCCCGAAGTAGACATGCCCGGCCACATGCAGTGTGCCATCGCCGCCTATCCGGAGTTCTCCACCACCCCCGAAGGCGACCACCCCGTGCGCTACTGGCCCGGCGTTTCGACCGATGTGCTCGATATTTCCAACCCCGCGGTAATGCAGTTCCTCAAGGACGTTATCGACTATCTGGNCGANATTTTCCCCTACGAATATATCCANATCGGCGGCGACGAATGCCCCACTACCGCATGGGCCAACTCGGCATCTTGCCAGGCCTTCAAACAAGAATATGGCCTCAGCTCCGACCGCGCAATCCAGAACTGGATGGTTAAGGANCTTGCCGAATACGCCAAGAAAGATAACCGCCGCCTGATTTGCTGGAACGAAATCATCACCACCGCAGGCGCCGACAAGCAGCTCGCCAAAGACGCCGACATTCTTATCTACGCATGGCTTTCGGCCGGCGCCGCCAACAACCCCTCGAAGCAGGCTGCCGACCTGGGTTTGCGCTCCGTATGGTGCTCGACCAGCCACTACTACATCGACTATCCGCAGTGGGGCGGCTCCGACGAGCCGATTTCCATGGGNTATCCCATNACTCTCGAAACGGTTTATAANGCCAAGCCCGACTACGACGAAGCTCACAAAGANCTCTACTACGGCGTTAACTGCAACCTTTGGACNGAATATGTTTGCGAACCCAANCACCTGGAATACAACGCTCTGCCCCGCATGATCGCCGTTGCCGAGACCGGCTGGACCCCCGCATCTAAAAAGGACTTCGCTGACTTTAAGAAGCGCTTCAANGCCGACACCGCGCTGCTCGACCTGGGCAACTACACCTACGGTCGCCACTACGTTGACGGCGATGCCGCGCAGTGGTTGCCCGAAGCCGGTAAATATTACCGNCTGATTACCCAGGCCGCCCACGACGCCAACCGCAAGGACCGCTGCATCGAGCTGGTTCACGACGGCTGCTCGCTCATCAACGAAAAGAAGGCAACAGCCGGCTATCTCTGGACTAACGTGCAGGCNGCCGCCGGNTCCGACCACTATGACTATCAGTACTGGACCTTTGAGGCCGACCCCGCCGGCAGCGGCAAATATGCNATGGTTAACCGCAAGGCTCCCGCCGGCTCGGTAAACCCCAATATGCAAAATTCGAGCGTCGATGCCCGCTGGACCTACGATAACTCCAAAAAGAACTATAACTTCATTCTCGGCGACCAGTTCAGCAAGGTTGAGCTTGGCGGCGTGCTTACCATCCGCTCCGAGCATGGCTCCGACTGGTATCTCAACTGCGCTCAAGNNGGCCAGAATCAAACAGTTAACAACTGGAGCAACCCGCTCGACGGCAACGGCGGCATGTGGCTGTTCCACCTCGAAGGCTATGTTCCCTCNAACGNGTCGGGCATTCCGTTTACGCCGCTGACNTCGGGCAACTATACCTTTAGCTGCACCGCCGACCGCGGCCCGCTGGCCGTTGTTAACGGCGAGCTCGAAACNGTNGCCGACGGCCTGTTTGGCGCTACCGGCTGGGAAGTAACCGCCGGCGAGTNCAACTCAACCACCAACACCCAGACCCTTACCCTGCGCAANATCGCTACCGGCCTCTATATCGCCGGCCTGTCGGCAGACGCCCGCGAAACCACCCAGGGCATCGGCTTTGAAAGCAACTTCGGCAAAAACGGCGGCTACGACGTTTTGTTTACCAACAACCGCGAGCAGGCTGCTGCAGTTTCGTTGCAGCGCGCAGCCGAAGGAGGCAATGTTTACTTCCTCAGCGTCAACGGCAAGCGCCTGTTTGCCCTCGGCCCCAACTCAATAATTGAAGCCAACGGCGTTAATGCCCTCGAAGGCTCGCCGCTGCAGCAGGGCGCCGGCTGGGCTATCGGCTATGTTGGCACCGCAATGAAGCTCACCGCCACCGACGGCACCGAGCAGCTCGGCAGCTACTACTTCTACTCGGCCGACGCCGATGCCGCAGTGCCCACCAAAGTGCCTTTCGAACACTTTGAATACGTAAGCCACTCGACCGGCGCGGTTGAAAACGGTCACCTCAACGTTGCAGTTACCGTTAAGCGCATAAGCCGCGACGCCTACATCCGCCTCGTCGACACCGAAGGCCGCACATGGGAAGTGGTTAAGACAAGCTGCGCCGCAGACCAGGTCTTCGCCCCCGCAGCGCCCGAGCGTCCTTATCTCACTTTTGTTGAAAACGGCCCCGTTAGCGGCGATACCGTAACCTTTGTTTACTCAACCGAGGCCCACGCCGGCATTGCCAAACTCGGCGAGCCGGTAACCACCGTCAAGGCCGGCGGCATCTATGCCATCGAAGACACCCACGTTGCGCGCCATGCGTTCCGCGGCGTTGTCGGTAACCTTGTGGGCGGCGTTCGCTCCGCCGAGCCCGCATCGGCCAACTTCGTGTGGACCCTTGAGGCCAACGGCTCGGACTTCAACGTCCTCAACCCGGCCACCGGCCTCTACGTTCAGCAGCTCGAACGCTCCATAGCCGCCAAAGCCGCTGCCACGCCCCATGCGTTCCGCTTTACCTACAACAACGAAGGTTACTGGACCATTTATGACCCGAGCGTAGACATGTGTTGGGACGGCGAAGACGGTCTCTACCTGGTTGGCTGGTATTCGCCCGGTCACCAGATCAAGATTTACGACATCGCCCAATTCACACCCTACTATAACATCACCATAATCGAGAGCCTCAACGGCACCGAGTTTGCCCGCAAAACTGTTTCCGTCAAGGGCGGCGCCAGCTACAAGTTTGCCGCCAACTCGCGTCCGGGCAAGTTCCTGACCAAGGTTACCGGCAACGACGACCTCGACCAAATCTACGGCCACAAGACCGTAACCGTTGAGTACTCCACCGAGTCGGCCCTCGACGAAATCGCCGCCACCCCCGAGCGCACGGTTCAGGGCATCTATGACCTCAACGGCCGCAAGCTCAACTACATCTCTCGCCCCGGCATCTACATTATCAACGGCGTTAAAACCCTCGTTAAATGAAAAAGCTGTTTGCAACACTATGCGTGGCCCTGACAGCCTGGGCCGGCATATCGGCCGCCGAGTTCATTAACCTGACTCCGGCGCCTAAGGAAATGACCGTTGGCGAGGGCCAATACACGCTCCCCGCCAAAATGACCGTGGCAGTCAAGAACCTGCCCGACTCCATGGCCGTTGAGGCCGTCCGCTTTGTCGAGGCCCTCAACGCCGCAACCGGTCTGAGCGCCCGCACCGTAAACAAGGCCAAGGCGAACCTGACCGTCACCGTCGACCCGGCGATTGCCCCCGAGGGCTATCGCCTCGACGTGACCAAAAAGGGCATCACCCTTGCCGCCTCCGAGCCCGCGGGCCTCTATTTCGGCTTCCAGACCATTAAGAAGCTGCTGCCGGCCAACGTTATGGCCGGAGTTAACCGCCCCGGCGCCTACGAGCTGCCGGTAGTTGCCATCAACGACGAGCCGCGCATGGAATATCGCGGCTTCATGCTCGACGTGTCGCGCCATTTCTTCAATGTTGACGAAATCAAGCGCCTGATCGACGTTATGAGCTACTACAAGATGAACAAGTTCCACTGGCATCTGACCGACGACCAGGGCTGGCGCATAGAAATGCCCAACTACCCGAAGCTGCAGACCGTTGGCGCCACCGCCGACAACGTGCGCATTGTTGACCGCCACACCAAAACCGAATACTGGCTCAACAAGCCCTACGGTCCCTTCTACTACACCCAGGACCAGCTGCGCGAAATTGTTGACTATGCCGCCAAACACCATATTGAGGTGATTCCCGAAGTCGACATGCCGGGCCACACCATGGCCGTTATGGCTGCATATCCGGAATTTTCGACCTATCCCGACGGCAAGCACAGCGTCGCCACCACCGGCGGCATCTATGCCGACGTGCTCAACGTTGCCAACCCCGGGGCAATGCAGTTTGTGCGCGACGTTTGCGACACGCTGATCGACATTTTCCCAGCCACCACAATCCACATTGGCGGCGACGAGTGTCCCGACAACAACTGGGTGCGCATCGACGAAGATGGCAACATCATAGGCGGTAACGACGAGTGCATAGCCCTCTACAAAGAGCAGAACATGACCCACCCGCGCCAGCTTCAGAGCCACTTCGTTAAGGAGGTTAGCGACTACGTTAAGTCTAAAGGCCGCCGCGTGGCATTCTGGAACGAGGCTATTTCGGCCAAAGGCACCGATGTTGACAAGGTGCGCTCAACCGACGCCCTAATCTACTGTTGGGTAGGCCCCGACGCCGCCGTTGACCAGGCCACGACCATGGGCCTGCCGGTGATCTATACCCCCATCAGCAAGCGCGGACCCAACAAAGGCTCATTCTACATCAACCGCTCGCAAGACCCCAACGACCCGCCGGCCAACGGCTATAAGTGCGACGACGTTAAAACCGTTTACGCCACCGTGCCCTTCACCGAAAAGGCTCTGGCCGAACATCCCGAGCTCTGCAAGGGCGTTCAGGGTACTTTCTGGACCGAGCGTGTTGCCGACCGCGAATATCTCGAATATCTTGCCCTGCCCCGCCTGCTGGCCATTGCCGAAATCGGCTGGACCCCCGAGGAAGGTAAAAACTGGGAATCGTTTCAGAAGCGCATGAGCGCCGACCGCGCCCTGCTCGACCTCAACGACTATAAATATTCGCCCTACCACATGGAGGGCTACGTGGCCCCCACCGGCCCTGCCGCCGAAATGGAATTGCCGAAAAAAGGCGTGTGGTATCGCGTGGTTTCCAATGCAGAGTCGCCACGCGGCGGCCGCGTTTGGGAACTCGCCGCCGACGGCACCCTCACCACCACCGACCGCATAGCCCAGAAAACCGATGCCGACTACGACCGCCAGTGGTTCCGCTTCGAGGAAGCTCCCGGCTATCCCGGCCGCTATGCCATAGTCTGCAAGGCCGACTCCACCGGCTCGCTGCGCGGCGCTCCAACCGAGGAAACTCCCGCAGGCCGCTGGATCTATCAGTCGGGCGCTAAAAACTCGTCGTTTACATTCTCCAATCTCCATTACGGCAACAACACCGGCGGCACCCACTGGTATGGCATCCACTCCGACGACACCGGCAANAACCAGTTCATGAANGCCGGCACCGCNGCCCANGGCTTNAACGTNAATATCTACAATAANCCNACCGANGGCTCCCACTCNTGCTACTGGACCCTGATNGCNGAGGGNGGNCCCGATGTTNTTTTCATCCCCGCNATGGCCTANNTANCATTCTGACATGAAAANCAAAAGCANTCTTTCNGGNCTNNTTCTNGCCCTNGGCCTGACCGCGTCGGCCGAAACCTTTGTCAACCTCACTCCGGCTCCCAAGCAGATGACCGTTGGCGAAGGCACATATACTCTCCCCAAAGGCCTGTCGGTCAGCTACCCGACGGACGTGAATATGCCTTTAGGCGAGGAAGTTGAGAAATTCATAACGGCGATTAACCGCGCAACTGACCTCGACGCAACAACCGTTGGCGACGCCGCGGTTATCGGCNACATCCACGTTGAGCTGCTCGACGGCGCCGCCGTTGGCGCATATACCATCAGCGTAACTCCCCAAGGCATCAAGGTTGCCGCCGGCGAACCCACGGGCCTCTACTATGCCTTTCAGTCGATTAAAAAGATGCTGCCCGCCAACGTTATGGCCGGAGTTAAGGCCCGCGACGTTGACTACACGCTGCCGGTAGTTGAGATTGCCGACGAACCGCGCTTTGAATATCGCGGCTTCATGCTCGACTGCTCGCGCCACTTCTTCCCCATCGACGACATCAAGCGCATGATCGAGGCGATGAGCTATTATAAGATGAACAAGTTCCACTGGCACCTGACCGACGACCAGGGCTGGCGTTTTGAAATGCCCGACTATCCGCGCCTGCAAACCGTTGGCGCAACGGCCCCGAACGTGCAGATTGTTGACATGTGGACCAAAACCGAATATTGGCTCAACAAGCCCTACGGCCCCTACTACTACACCCGCGAACAGATGCGCGACCTGGTGGAATTCGCCGCCGAGCGCCATATCGACATCATTCCCGAAGTTGAGATGCCAGGCCATCTCAGCGCCCTGATGACCGCCTACCCCGAGTTTTCGCTCAACCCCAACGGCGGCCACTCCGTAGCGTCGACCGGCGGCATTTATGGCGACGTGCTCAACCTGGCCAACCCCGGTGCCCTGAAGTTTGCCGAAGATGTTATTGACGCGCTGGCCGACATTTTCCCCTCCGAAATCATTCATATCGGTGGCGACGAATGCCCCGAGGGCGGATGGGTGAAAATCGACGGCAACGGCAAGGTTACCGGCGGCAACGAAGAGTGCATAGCNCTTTATCAGCGCGAAGGCATGACCCATCCNCGCCAGCTTCAGAGCTACTTTACCAAGCATCTGGCCGACTACGCCGCCTCGAAGGGTCGCCGCCTCGGCGTTTGGAACGAATCGATAACCGCCGGCGGNACCAACGAGGAACTGCTGAAGCAGACCGGGGCCACCGTGTGGTGCTGGACCGGAGCCGAGGGCGCAGTCAACAAGGCCTCGCAGCTCGGTCTCCCCGCAATCTANACCCCAATTTCAAAGAGCAGCGACACCAAAGGCTCGTTCTACATCAACCGCTCGCAACACCCCGACGACCCGCCGGCCAACGGCTATAAGTGCGACGACGTTAAGTCGGTTTATCAGACCGTGCCCTTTACCCCCGAAATNCTNAAGGCTAAAAACAAACACCTGGCCTATGGCGTTCAGGGCACTTTCTGGGCCGAACGCGTGGGCTATCGCGAATACCTCGAATANCTGGCGCTCCCCCGCCTGCTGGCAATNGCNGAAATCGGCTGGACCCAGCAGAGCAATAANAACTGGGAGTCGTTTCAGAAGCGCATGAGNGCCGACCGCGAGCTGCTCGACCTCAACGGCTATCTATATTCTCCCTACTGGATGCTCGACCGCGACGAGCCGCAGCGCGAGCTCGTGGCTGCACCCGAACTCAAGGCCGGCACTACGGTTGAGCTGGTTAGCGTTGCCGCAGACTTTGCNGGCGCATCCATGGCCGACAACGGCNCCGAATCTTTGGCCTACTCGCCCGATTGNTGGGGCAATACGGTNTGGACCATCGAGNCGGCAACCTATAATGCCAAGGGCGACACNGCAACCATTCGCCTGCGCAATGCAATTACCGGCCGGGCCGTGAGCGGCCTGACCTCAGGCTCGATTTCAGGCATGGCGCGCGGAGTGACGCTCGGCGAAACCGCCTGCGACATTAAGGTTTGGCAGCCGCGCCCCGACATTTCCGAGGGCCTGATGATGGCGATTGACAATCTGCCGCTCTGGCTCGTTCCGACCGACGCCTCGAATGCCGCGCAGACCATCCGTGCCGGCGAAAACCGCTATGAAGGCTCGGGCGTTTCGCCGCAACAGGGCGCATGGTTCGCAGTTCGCACCGTAACCCCCGCAACATATACCCGCGTCGACACCGACGGCAAGGAACTGCTCACCGCAACCCGCGGCCTGGCTGCCGACGACGACATTTTGGCCTGCGCTCCCGAGATTGAATATTTCGAGCCGGTGTCGGCCGACGGCATGACCGTTACCTATCGCCGCACCGCCCGCGCCGTAACCTACATTGGCCGCACCGAAAACGGGGCCTACGTTGACATCCACACAGACATCTTCCCCATTACCGGGCCCATAGAAATAACCGGTCAGGAATTCCCCGGTTTTACCCTTGAAGAGATAGGCGATGCCGAANTTCAGCCCGACGGCNCCTACATTGTGCGGACCGTTTACTCNACANCTGNCGCTATCGGAGTGAAAATGCCGCTNAATAAGNTCGCCGCCATTGAGGCCGGTAAGGCATATCTGATTCGCGACGCCCACGCCGACCGCCACGCATTCCGCTGCGCAACGGCAGCCAACACCGTCAGCGGCGCCAAGTCGGCGCTGAANGTATCGCCGATGTTCACCTGGACCCTCGAAGCCAATGGCAACAAGTTTAAGGTCCGCAACCTGGGCAACGACATGCTGGTGCGCGCGCTGGAGAAGTCAACAACCGCCAAACTCGGCAAAACCGGCGACTCATTCTCGTTTACCTACACCGACGACCACTGGACNGTTCAGGGCTCCAACGGCCAGTATTGGGACGGCCTCGACAACCTCGACCTCGTTGGCTGGCCCAACGGCACCGGCCACCCCATTGAAATCTATGAGTTCATGGCCAACCCGCTCTTCCGCGTCAACGTTACCTACGTCGACAACCACGGCAACACTCTCGGCACCGCCCTTCGCTATGCCAACCCGGGCGAGCGCCACGTGCTTGAGCTCCCCTTCCGCAAAGGTTATCAGATTACGGCCATTGAGGGCGAGGAAGCGCTGAAAAATGTTCAGACCGACGTTGACGTACGCATCGTCTACACCAACGAGTCGGACCTCGGCGCCATTGAACAGCTGCCCGCTGCCGAACGCTGCGACGACACCCTCTACGACCTGCAGGGCCGCCGCGTGCTCTCCGCCTCACCCCGCCGCGGCATCTACGTCCAATCCAACCGCCTGATTCTCAAATAACCCACCAATCATATTTAGTTGCATATTATTATGACTAAAAGCATCAAAGGAACCCGCACGGAGAAGAATCTGCTTACTTCTTTTGCCGGGGAATCGCAGGCAAGAATGCGTTATACCTATTTTGCCAAAGCTGCAAAAAAGGAAGGTTTTGAACAGATAGCAGCAATCTTCGCTGAAACTGCCGACCAGGAAAAAGAACACGCCAAACGCATGTTCAAGTATCTTGAAGGCGGCGAAGTGGAAATTACCGCCTCCTATCCCGCCGGAGTAATCGGCCGCACGCTCGACAATCTTCAGGCCGCCGCTCAGGGCGAACACGAAGAGTGGACCGAGGCTTATCCTCATTTTGCCGACGTTGCTGAAGAAGAAGGCTTCCCCGAAATCGCAGCAATGTACCGCAACATTTGTGTGGCCGAAAAAAGCCACGAAGAGCGTTATCGTGCCTTTGTCAGCAACATTGAAGCCGCAAAGGTTTTCGCCCGCGAAGACGAGGTTGTATGGCAGTGTCGCAACTGTGGCTACATCCACGTAGGCAAAGAAGCACCCGAAGAATGCCCCGCCTGCCTTCACCCCCAGGGCTACTTCCAGCTGCAAGAAAACAACTGGTAACCAACACATACCTTTCGCCCCAAAAGCTGATTACAACGCTTTTGGGGCGACTCATATTAAAGCCCCTCCACCTCCCTATATGCCGCATATTATATCCGGNAGGATAGATTAGAGTTCNAAAGAGTTNTNTTTCATANGAAAATCGAAAATGCTTATGATGGTNATCCCGTTCTCAGTATGTAATGCAGGGGTGTATTCGCCAAGAATAATAATCTTTTTGAAAGCATCATCTACACGCAGCAGTGATGCTGATTCTTGTTCTACCTTGGTTTCATCCGTCATACGATAAGCAGACTGAATGTAGTAACGCTGGCTACCGTTATTGCAAACGAAATCCACCTCATAATATTGCCGCTCACGGCCCTCAGCTGTCCTTTCGTTTTTTGCTACCACGCCTACATCCACGCTAAAGTCTCGTGCCAACAGTTCATTATAAATTACGTTTTCCATCAGATGTGAGTATTCAATCTGACGGAAATTCAGTCGCGCATTTCTCAAACCGCAATCTGCAAAATAATATTTGTTTAGGCTNTCTNTATNNTTCTTTCNNTTGANGTCATAGNNACTTNNCTTTTCCATAAGGAAAGACTCGCATATATACTCCAGGCAGTTACAATACGTAATTCGAGTGAGGTGCTAGTGTCTACTGGTGGCAAAAGTATTGACA
>WFLX010016289.1_pt1 | contig 19679 bp, 14 predicted proteins | sample 4967041 | NCBI WGS metagenome assembly WFLX01 (sample SAMN12857096, study PRJNA449069) | gut metagenome | isolation source: stool from male and female vole | host: Microtus ochrogaster | place: USA:Florida | collected 2017
GTGCGATGCATTGACCTCACCGGCAGCCGGGTTCACGCTCTCCGGACGCACGATGTGGAAGCCGAGGCCCGAGTTCACCACTTCGGAAATGCTGCCCACCGGCGTGTTGTAGGATGCCTCCTCGAAGGCCCAGGGGAAGCGGTCGGGCATAACCAGGCCCATCATTCCGCCCCGCTCGGCCGAGTAGCGGTCCACGGAGAAGCGGCGTGCGGCGTCCTCGAAGGTGATGGTGCCGGCAATGATTTCGGCACGCAGGGAGTCGGCCGTAGCCTTACCGGCGGCATCGTGGGGGAGCATGATGTGGCTCACGTAGACGTCCTTCTGGCGGTGGGAATAGGCCAGGTTCACCAGCGAGTCCTCAACTGCCTGGTCGCGGAAGTAGGGCTTGGAGAGGTCGCGGCGGAAGGTGGCGAACTCATCCCGGAACTCGGGCGAATCCTGGATGCCGGCGGCTTCGGCGTCGGCTACCTTCAGCTTGTAGACAACGAACATGTCCAGATACTCATCCAGCGTCTGAGGCTGCTGTTGCTGGGCATTGTTCTTGTTGTAGAGGTACTCAAATTCGCTCACATGAACCGGTTTGGAATCGACCGTCATGAGCACAGGGTCGACCGCCTGGGCGTTCATGCCCAGAGCCACGGCCAACCCTGCGAGGGTAGGGAGAATGTATCTTTTCATCTGCATTATAATATCAAAAGCGGCGTTCACAAAGGAACTCATTATATTAACGGCCCCTCTGCTCATTTATTGCCCGCACCCGAAAACTTTGGCCGATAATAAATTATTTTCCCCGAGGCAACCCATCCCCCGCCATCCATCGAATCGAAATTAGCCAAGATTAATCGAGATTGGTCAAGATTAATCATGATTAGTCCCGATTACTCAGGCATTAGCCCCTGTAAAAGCCCTCGCCTCATGCCGCAGAAAGCCAAAAAGTAAGGGTACTCTCACGAGCACCCATACCACCTTTATAATCATAATATACTATTTAATTAACCTTAACTTATTTCTATTCAAAAATGCTTTCCGTTACTGCCGGCTGGAGCTGTAGTTGGGAGCTTCGCTGGTGATGGCCACGTCGTGGGGGTGACTTTCGGCCACGCCCGCGTTGGTGATGCGGGTGAACTGCGCATGATGCAGGGCCTCGATGTCCTTGGCGCCGCAGTAGCCCATGCCGGAGCGAAGTCCGCCAAGCATCTGGTACACAACCTCGTAGAGCGAACCCTTGTAGGGCACGCGGGCGGCGATGCCTTCGGGCACGAGCTTCTTTACGTCGCTCTCGTTGGCCTGGAAGTAGCGGTCCTTCGACCCCTTTTCCATGGCTTCGAGGGAGCCCATGCCGCGGTAGGTCTTGTACTTGCGGCCGTTGTATATGATGGTGTCGCCGGGCGATTCCTCCACGCCTGCCAGCATACCGCCGAGCATCACGGAGTAGGCGCCTGCCGCCAGAGCCTTGACGATGTCGCCGCTGTAGCGGATGCCGCCGTCGCCGATCAGAGGCACGTCGGTGCCCTTGAGGGCCTTGGCCACGTCGTAGATGGCCGTGAGCTGGGGCACGCCCACGCCGGCGATGATGCGGGTGGTGCAGATGGAGCCGGGGCCGATGCCTACCTTCACGCCGTCGGCACCATTCTCAACAAGGTAACGGGCGGCGTCGCCGGTGGCGATGTTGCCCACAACCACGTCCAGGTCGGGGTATTTCTCCTTCACGGCCCGCAGCACGCCGATGACGCCCTTGGAGTGACCGTGGGCGGTGTCGATGACGATGGCGTCAACGCCGGCGGCTACCAGCGCGTCGGCACGCTCCATCGAGTCGGTGGTCACGCCTATGCCGGCGGCCACACACAGGCGCCCTAACTTGTCCTTGCAGGCGTTGGGCTTATCTTTGGCTTTGGTAATGTCTTTGTAAGTGACCAGACCCACGAGCTTGCCGGCGGCGTCCACCACGGGGAGTTTCTCGATTTTGTGCGACTGGAGAATCTCGGCGGCCTCCTCCAGGTTGGTGCTCTGGGTGGTGGTCACGAGGTTTTCTGAGGTCATCACTTCGGCGATGGGGCGGTCGAGGTTGCGCTCGAAGCGCAGGTCGCGGTTGGTGACGATGCCCACGAGCTTTTTATCGGCGTCCACAACGGGGATGCCGCCAATATGGTATTCCTTCATCATCTGAAGGGCCACGCCTACGGTGGCGCCGCGGTCGATGGTGACCGGGTCATAGATCATACCGTTCTCGGCGCGCTTCACGGCGTGCACCTGGCGGGCCTGCTCCTGAATGGTCATGTTCTTGTGTATCACGCCGATACCGCCTTCACGCGCAATGGCGATGGCAAGCTCGGACTCCGTCACGGTGTCCATGGCGGCCGACACAATGGGTACATTCAGGGTGATATTCCTGGAGAAACGGGTTTGTAAATTTACTTCGCGGGGGAGTACATCGGAAAAGGCCGGAATCAAGAGTACGTCGTCAAACGTAAGTCCGTCCATCTTTACTCTATCTGCAAGAAACGACATATGCTTTATTGTTTATTGCATGCAAAGGTACAAAAAAATCCCCGACTACACAACACCACGGCCATTTTTTCTCAAATATTGCCGCCCGCAACCTGAACAATCCCGGCGCGGGGGGTGTTAGAAAGGTATAAAAAAATAACTAACTAAAATACAATTCCCTATGTTCAAAAACACTATGATTGCGGGATGCGGCGGCTTCTTAGGCACCTGTCTCCGTTTCCTCTCGGAGAAGCTGGGAGGCGCCATCTGCCACCTCTCCTTCCCCCTGGGCACATACATGGCCAACATGGTTGGCTGTCTGATTATCGGCATGCTCTACGGCTACCTCAACAAGACCGGCCGTCTGACCAAGAACGAGAACCTGCTGTGGGTCACCGGCTTCTGCGGCGGCCTTACCACCTTCTCCTCCCTCTCCGATGAATCCGTAAGCCTGCTCCAGAACGGCGACGGCGGCATGTTCGCTTTCTACATGGCCTGCAGCCTCGTGTTCGGCATCGCAATGGTTGCTCTCGGCGCCGCTTGCATCCGCAAACCGGCTGAAAAAACTCAAAATGCCTAACCCTTAAAAACTTAAAATTATGATTATAGAATACATGCTTATAGCAGGGTTAGGCGGATTTGCCGGCACCTGCGGTCGTTACCTCACCGGCGTGGCCGGAAAGAAACTCTGCGGCGACAACTACCCCGTCGGCACCTTCGCCGTCAACGTAATCGGCTGTTTCATCATCGGCATCTTCATGGGCCTGTTCACCCGCAACGAAATGAGTCCGCTGGTCAATGCCCTCCTCATCTCAGGCTTCTGCGGCGGCTTCACCACCTTCAGCTCCTTCAGCCACGACAGCTTCGCCATGATTCAGAAGGGTCAGTGGTGGAAATTCGTCCTCTACATTGTCCCCACCGTGGTCCTCGGCCTCCTCATGGTTTGGCTCGGCATGAAGTGCGTCGCCTGATCATTCACAAAGCTAAAAAGAGCATGGGCGGTAAGCTCATGCTCTTTTTTTATGGGGTTAGTCGACCTTCGAGAACTGGTCTTTGCCGACGCCGCAGAGGGGGCACACGAAATCGTCGGGGAGGTCTTCAAATTTGGTTCCGGGGGCGATGCCGTTGTCAGGATCACCTTTTTCAGGGTCATATACCCAGTCGCATACGTCGCAAATGTACTTATCCATAATCGTTTGGGGTTTAAAGTTTGTTTCTAAAACATAGGCAGCCTTTTGATTGTTCAAATAGTAGTAAAAAACAACTGACATGAAAACTACAATCCTCACCAAACGCGCCTACGAGCCGGCTTCGGCCACCGACGGCTTCAGAATCTATGTGGACCGCCTCTGGCCCCGCGGACTCTCCCACGAAACTTTCCATTACGACCTCTGGGACAAAGAAGTCGCTCCCTCCACAGAGCTGCGCCAGTGGTTCCACGAAAACCCGACGGCGGAGTGGACCGAGTTCGAGCAGCGCTACAGCCGGGAACTCCAGGCCAATCCCGCATTCGAAGCTCTGCGCAAGCTCATCGCCGACAAACCCGTGGTCACCCTCCTCTACTCCTCCCACGACACCACCCACAACAACGCCCTCGTCCTCCAGTCCGCCCTCACCGAGGCATAGCCCATTGGCGCCCTTCAAGGGCGCCGACTTATAGTAACCCATTGCGCCGCAGGCGCTGTGGGATACCCAAAGCCCACCTTTAACCTGGCGTCCTTGCGACGCCGACTTACAGCCCGAATAAGTCGGCGTCCCTTCGGACGCCAATTTGTTATAACAGCGAACATCCGCCAGCGCCATTCGGCGCAAGCGGTTACGATAAGTCAACGCCCTGCGGGCGCTTGCATTGTTACCCCTGTGTCTCCACGCAAAAACTCATCGAGATTAATGCCGATTAATCAACCGGTCGGCAAGGCCTTCAACGTTAGGAGGAGAGACGTCCACGCCTCCCTTTTTCGAGTAAGTTGGGGCTTTTGTGGCCTTTTCAAAAAAGGTGGTAGGTCTGGAGACCTACCCTCCAAAGTCCACCGCCTGCATACCTATTTTCCGCCCTGAAAATTTGGAATCCGCAACAAAGTGTTGTATCTTTGCAATGCGAAACACCAAGGCGCGCATACCTTGCTCAATCTGAAACCTAACAAACAACCACTATGAAAAACAACACACAATCAACACGCAAAAACTCGGCTTTAACTCCCTGTCTCTCCGCTACTTGCGGAGAAAAATTCAGCGACGCTTACAAACCATCAACAAACCAATAACAAACCAACAACATGCAATTAGAATAATAAATAAAAGAAAAAAAGAAAACAAAGAAAACAAAGAAATAAGAGAGAGAGTAGCGGCCTGCGGTCAGGGCAAAAGCCCGGGCTTTTGCCCTCCCTCGTTTAAGCAGGGGCAATCTTTGTTTTCTAAAAAAGAATTTTCCCGTAGGAGCCGGGGAGCAGGCGTCCTACGCAAGGGTAACTTTTGTGGCCCGCACGGGGGCGGCCATGAAAAGTTGGGCCAGGGCGTCGAATTTTTCGGGATTCTCGGTGGTGCAGTACTCAACGTGCCCTCCGCGGGTTATGCGGGCAGCCATTTCGGGGTGGCGCCGCAGATAGTCCACCAGCGACTCGGCAACTATCCGCCCCTGGGGCACGATGGTGACGCCCGCCGGGGCATATTGCCGGATTTTCTCCATCAGCAGCGGGTAGTGGGTGCACCCGAGAATGATGGTATCTATGGCCGGGTCCGCGCTCATGAGCAGGTCGATGTCCTTGCGCACGAAGTAGTCGGCACCGGGCCCGTCGGCCTCGCGGTTCTCCACCAGCGGCACCCACATGGGGCACGCGTGGGCCGTGAAACGCACCTTGGGGAAGAAATGGCGGATTTCGATGTCGTAGGAGCCGGAGGCAACCGTGCCGGGAGTCCCGAACAGGCCCACATGCCCGTTGCGGGTTATGGTGCCTATGGTTTCGGCCGTGGGGCGAATCACGCCGAGCACGCGCCGGCCGGGGTCAAGCGCAGGCAGGTCCAGCTGCTGAATCGACCGCAGAGCCTTGGCCGAGGCTGTGTTGCAGGCCAGGATGACCAGCTGGCAACCGCGCTCGAAGAGGTAGCGCACGGCCTGCAGCGTGAACTCGTACACGATGTCGAACGACCGCGACCCGTAGGGCGCACGCGCATTGTCGCCCAGGTAGAGGAAATCGGCGTCGGGCACCGCCTTGCGGAGCTCGCGCAGGATGGTCAGCCCGCCGTAGCCCGAGTCGAACACCCCGATGGGACCGGGGCGTCCGGCTGTGGCTGCGATTATGTCGGTACTGAGGCTCATTCCTCGGCGCTCATTATCAGGGTAGCCTTGGTGGCACGCGGAAGCACCTCTTCGGCAAAAGCCTTGACGGTTTCGGGAGTGATGGCTTCAACATCCTGCAGGTAAGGCGTATGGAGGTCCACACCATCGCGCAGGTAAGCCTTGAAGACCTTGAGCCAGTAGGCATTGTCGGCTGCCGATTCGCCGAACGCCTTGGCCATGTACTCCTTGATGGCGTTCACCTCTGCTTCGGTGGGCGGGTTGGTGGAGGCCATGGCGCGGACCGTCTCGTCGATGACCTTGGCCACTTCTTCCTCCTTCCCGGGGGTNGACTTGATGTAGACNGGCATGATCAGGGNGGGCTCGGCCAGGGCGGTGTTGATGGATGCGTGAGCCTTCACGGAGTAGGTCCAGCCGCGGTCCTCGCGCAGGTCGTTCATCAGGCGGGTGCGCAGGATGTTGCCGAAGACTATGGAATTGAGCACGTTAGGCAGCGTGTAATCCACCGGCGCGGTGTAGAACAGGTAGACAATCGGCTGGGGACGTTCCATCTTGCGGGTGAAGTGGATGTTCACGTCGGTGGGATTGAAAGTATAGCCGATGTTCTTGGCATGCTCAACGCGTCCTCCACCGGGAAGTGCGGCAACATAGTCGGCCAGGCACATCTCCAGCGAGTCGGTGTTGAAGTCGCCTACGACCATGAAGGTGAAGTCGCTCATGTCGGCGTAGCGGTCGCGGTAGATGCTGATTGCCTTGTCCATGCTCAGGTGGTCGATGTCGGCCAGCGAGGGGTGCTGAGCCAACGGGTGACGGTTGTAGATGTTGAAGTGAATCGTATCGCCCATGGCCTGGATTGGGTTCAGGTTGGTGTTTGCGGCCACATTACGGCGGTTGGCACGGTAGGTTTCAAAAGCCACGGAGTCCGGCTCGATGCCGGTGGCGCGGAGGTAGAGCAGGCGGAAGGCGTCCTGCATGTCGCGGCGGTTGGTGGCAGCTTCGATGCTNTCCTCGGAGTGGCCCGTGTTGGTGCTCACCTTGATGTTGCGGTCGGCCAGGATTCGGCGGAGTTCGGCGGCGGAATGGCCTCCGTAGCCCATCTCGGCTACGATGGCATCGATGACGCGGATGGTCGGAGCGTCCTCGAGGGTGTACTCCTGCGATGTACCGCCCTCGCTGTAGCCGCGGACATAAATCTGGTCGGCCTTGTAGTCGGTTTTCTTGGCTATTACCTTGATACCGTTGGAGAGGGTGTAGACGGTGGCGTCGAACAGAGGCATCTCTTCCTTGGCTACGATGGTGCCGGGGTTGGGCTCCGCTGCGAGGATGTCGCCCCCGGTGGTCGGAGCCACGAAGGGTTCGTATTTGCGGCCGTTCAGGCGCGCATATTGGGCACGGATGCGGTCGGCCACCTGGGCGTCGGTTTCGTCGGAGGCCGGGCGGTAGTGGAGCACCACAGCGCCCTCGCCCGATGCCTTCACGGCGCTTGCGATATAGTCCTGAACCTGCTGNGAGGTCATGTTCTTCACGGCTTCACGGATGCGTTCGCGGCGGTCGGCAGCGGAAATGACGTCGCCCCCGTCGAGGTAGTGGCGCACGGCATTCTTGGCCAGGTAGGTGTTGCTGGGCGTAGCTTCGCGGCGGCCACGCTCGTCCAGGGATGCGTTGACGCTCTTGCGGGCGGCCTCCATCTCCTCGTCGGAGAATCCGAGCTCGGCGGCACGAAGGAGTTCGGCGGTCCATTCCTCCACGGCGTCGGCCACACGTCCGGGTCGGCTCATACCGCGGAGGGTCAGCGCCTTCTGGCCGCGGGAGAGGAAGAAGTTCACCTCGCCGATGCCCAGCGAAGTGTGGGGGCAGTCGGCCGACGCTTCCATGGCGTCGTAGCGCGGGGTGAGCAGCGTGGCGGCCATGTCGGCCACGGCGGCATGCTCAATTTCGTTGTCGCCATGGGGCATGCGGAAGTACATCTGGAGGGTCTGTGCGCCCTGCTCGGCGTCGGATTCCACAGCCACCACCAGCGACTCGTTGAAAGGCACGGCCGGCAGAACGGCCACCTTGGAGTCGGCTGTGCGCTTGGCGGGAATATCACCGAAGATGTTCTTGATGGCCTGCTCCACTTTGTCCACATCGATATCACCCACAACCACAACGCACTGGTTGGCAGGGATATACCATGTTTTATAGTAATCGCGGAGCACCTCGGGCGGGAAGTTCTCCACCACCTCCATCTTGCCGATGGGCAGACGGTGGCCATAGGGGCTGTCGCCGTAGATGTCCTCCAGGGCACGCTCGAGCATGCGGTTGGCGGCCGTGTTGCGCTGGCGCCACTCGTTGACGATTACCCCGCGCTCGGCGTCTATTTCGTCAGCGTCGAGGGTGATGCCGTCGCACCAGTCGCGCAGAATCAGCAGGGTGGAGTCCACCAGGCTCTCGCGGGCCGTCGGCACCTTACATATATTATATACGGTCTCGTCGGTGGAGGTGTAGGCGTTGAGGTTGGCGCCGAACTTCACGCCGTTGCTCTCGAGGTAGTTGATCAGGGCCTTGCCGGGGAAGTGCTCTGTGCCGTTGAAGCACATATGCTCCAGGAAGTGGGCCAGACCGCGCTGGTTCTCAGCCTCATTGATGGCGCCCACCTGCTGAGCCAGGAAAAAGTCCGCCATCCCTTTGGGGGTCTCGTTGTGTTGGATGTAGTATGTCAGTCCGTTGCTCAGATGCCCCACGCGGACATCCGGCTCGAGGCTCGCGGCGCGAAGCCCCACTGTTGCCATCAGGCAGCAAATCAAGGTTATTAGTTTGAAACGCATAATATATCAAGCATTGCTTGAGGGTTTAAGTTTAATTTTTTGTCAAGGTGTCAAGGTGTCAATTTGTCAAAAAGATGAAAAGATGAAAAGATTAGCCGAGCGGGGGCCGCTTAATCTCTAATCTCTAATCTCTAATCTCTTAATCTCTAATCTCATAATCTCTTCTCTCAGAAAACCATGCAGAGGGCGAAATTATAGTTAGTGCGGGATTTGAATCCGCTGATGTATGTACGGCCGCCGCTCAGGCGCAGCCCCACGGCGATGCTCCGGCTCACGCTGACGTCCACTCCGGCATTGACTCCGAAAGCTGACTTGCGCGCACTGAACCACTCGTACTCCGTGACGGTGCTCTGCTCCATGAATGTCAACTCCGCCGGCATCCCCTCCAGCTTCGAGGTCAGGTTGCCGGAGAGGGAGCCGTCGACGCCCGCACGGACGGTCACGCGCCCGCTGACAGCCCGAAGCCACGCCACATCGAGGGCGGCATCCATGTTGGCCACGTCCATGATGCGCGGGTCGGCGAAGCCGAGGTATTTCTGGCGCATCTTGTCGCAGTCGGCCCTCAGGGCGAAGTCCCAGCGCGAACGTCCGGCACGCAAGGCGTATGCACCGGCCACACCGGCGCGCAGNGNCCGGCCGCTATAGGTGGTGAGCGACGCTATTTCGGGGTAAACATTGCCCATAGGGTCGCCGAAGATGTTCTCCGTGCCCTTGCGCAGGCCCGATTCGACGCTCACCGAAGCCGTGAAGCCCGCACCCTTGTAACCCACCTGGGCCGTGAGGGTGTTCTGAGCCGCATGGGCCAGCGGCAGGCGGTTGAGGTTGGTCAGTATCTTGTTGAAGGAGAAGCGGTTGAAATCCACCGTTGCGAATACACCTTGGTCAACTAAGGGGAAGAGGTTGGCCGTGGCGCCGAAGGAATGGCCGGAGTAGGACGAGTTGCGCGATGCGCCGGCGAAGCGCGAGTACTGCGCACCCATTCCGATGGTATGGTAAATCTTGCTCTCGCCCAACTCGCTGACGAAGCTTATTTCGTTGGTTTGCTTGTACTTGCGGGCCGATACGCCCAGGGCAACCCAGTAGTTTCCCGCGCGGCGCGCACCTCCCACGGCAACATTGAGGTCGCCGACGGTGTTCTTGGGTCGCGGATCGCGCCGACGGCACTCCAGCAGCGCCGTGTAGCTGCCCTCGACGCCGATGAGCCAGGTGGAATCGGCCAGCGACGTGTTGTAAGTGCCTCCGAATGAGTAAATTTCATCATCCAGACGTCCGCCCACCTCGTCGGCGGTCAGGTAGGGGTAGAGCAACTGCGGGTCGGCGTTTTCGTAGATGCCAGAGTTGAGCCTGAAGCCGTTGTGGTACGACGCATGGCCCTCGATGGTGGAATGGCCGCTGCGCAGGAAGGTCTGCGCCTCGAAGTATCCGCGGCGGTTGNCGCCACCCTGCTGCTCGAAGCCGGCACTGATTTCGGAGATACCCGTCTGCAGGCGGTAGCCCGCCATGGCGGGGTTGGCCAGCGAAATTGACGCCGGGGCCGTCAGGAAGGTATCGGCCTCCATGACGCGGTCCTGCACCGTCTGCGCCGACGCCGTCAGCCCGGCCGACGCTAACAATGTGATGATTATGCTGCGTTTCATGGGCGGTAGGGTGTTCCTTCGTAATCAATGGCGGTGCCCTGCTCTTCTATCTCCGAGGGGATTGCTTCGGGGATGAAGTCGAGGGTGGAATTGTTGGTGTCGCGCAGGTGGTCGATGCCCACGGCGTCAACTGCGTCCACACGCCGGCGCACGCTGTGGAAGAAGCGCGTCTTGTCGTTCTCGATGGTGCCGCAATAGCTCCAGCCGCTGTCCATTGGCGGCAGGCACACGTTCCACTGGTACACGGCCTCAACCGAGAGGTTCACGATGTCCACAATCCACTCGTTGGGCATCAGGTAGCCCTCCTTGCTCATGGGGAAAGAACCGGCAACGGTCACCTGGTCGTAGTCCACGCGGTAGAACTGGTCCGTCAGGAACGCGTCGCGGTCCACCGGGATTCGGGCAATGCCGTAGGCTTTGAAGCCGCGGTTGTGGAGCAGGAAAACGGTGTTGGTGTAGCAGTACCACTTGTCCAGGTTGGGCACATCGGGGTTGTCGAGGTCGGCGTAGCGGGGGTCGGTCGAGTCGTCGAACCACTCGAAGTTGGCGTTGCTGAGGTTGAACGAGTTGGGATTGATGGCCCGGTGGTCGATGGCCGCATCGGCAATCAGAATCGTCTCGCCCGGCTGCACGGGGTAGTCCGTGCCGCTGCCGGGGATGAGGTAGATGGCGTCGACGCTCACGGCCTGTGCCACCATGTCGGGCGTGTAGTTGAACTTCTGCGTGGTCAGGAACAGCGACTCGAAGAAGGCCAGGCCGTCGGCGTAAATCACGTGATCCGTGTTGTTGTAGAGCTTCACGTACTGGTCGCCGTTGTAGGTGTTGCCCGAGCGCTGGAGCGTGCCGGTGAAGAATATCTCCTTGATAATGAGGTCGTCCGACTCAACGGCCACATAGGCGTCCATTGTCACGCCCCCGCCTGAGAGCAGCTTGCAGGCCGGAGCCACGGCGCCCACATGGGCCTTGACGCCGGCGGCGGTGGTGCACTCGGCGTCGAATTCAACGTCGTAGAGCCCGGGCATCACGCTGCAACTCATCCCCGGAGTGTAGGCAAAGGTGGTTACGCCGCTGTTGGACAGATTGTTGAAGATGACCGTTGGGTTTTCCAGCGTAAGGCCGGCCAGGTCGTCGGGCATACGCACTTCCACGGCCACGGCTACCTGCCCGGGGGTCTCGATGTCGGAACAGGANGCCCCGACCAGAGCCAGAAGGATATATAAGGTTCTCTTAATCATGCTCATAGGGTAAAGTTAAGTTCCATGCCGAAGTAGGCGTCGGCGGTGCGGCGCACGGTCAGGCCGTTGGCGGTGTACACCGGCAGATAGTCCAGCAATCGGTTCACAAACACGGCCACGCGNAGCTTCTTGCCGATGGTCTTGGTGGCCTTGAGGTTGATATACACCGCCGCGGGGATGGTGATGTCGTTGTAGAGTTCGGGGTTGTAGTACTGCTCCAGGCGGTCCAGGAAGGGGTCGCCTGTGTTGGGGAAGTAGTCGTGCAGGAGGCCGTCGACGGCGCTGAGGTACTTGTCCGGNNTGCCGTTCTGGGGCAGACGGCGCGTCTTCTGGTACCACATGCACTGGAAGGTGGTCGTAAAGATGAGGCCGAGCTTGGGCAGCTGCGTGTCGAACATGAAGTTNGTGTTGAACTGGCTGTTCACGCGCCCGTCGTTGGTGTTGTAAAGGCCTATATACCTGTCGCTTACGGCCACGCCGCCGATAACGTCCGTCACGGGGTCGAAGAGCATCTGCGAGTTGGAGTAGCGGGTGCGGAACCATGCGCCGGACACAATCAGCGACGTTGCCAATGGCTTCCAGCGCGCCGTCGTAATCTGGAATTCGACGCCGCGCTTGTCGATGGTGGAGCCGTTGGTGGCCTTGCGGTAGCCGCGCAGCACGCTCGTTTCCTCCGACGGCAGCTTGTCCAGGTCGGGCCGTCCGCCGGTGATGCCGCTGGGGTCGTACTTGGTGTAGTCGTACTTGTCGTAGACGGTGCTGTAGCGGAACCCGGAGTTCATATGCTCCTCGAAGTAGGTGATGGAGAATCGGTTAGCACCCCAGGAACCACCGAAGCGCACCTCCCACTTGGCGTTGCGCGCGGCGCGGAGGTCGTAGTTGGTGGCATCATTGATATATGTGCGGATGTTCACTCGGCTGTCCTCGGCGGGGTTGTTCGGGTCGTAGTACGACAGCTGGAGGATGTCCAGGTAGGCCTTCTGGGGGAAGAGATAGTCCACCGTGGGCATCTTCGAGTTCAGGCCCCAGCCCCCGGCCACGAGCAGCTCCATGCTCTGGCGGCCGGCCTGAAATGCCGGGAAGCGCCAGGTGGCGTTGATGCGGGGGTCGACGTAGGGCTTGTTGGCAATGGTGTACTTGCGGTTGAGGCCCACCAGAGCCGTGGAGTGCACGCCGGCGCGGACCTCGAGGGTATTTCGGGCCAGGGTTGCCGTCAGGGCGTCCTCGGCGTAGAGGTCGAAGGTGGTCAGGCCCGGAATTTCCTTGTACGACCGCGGACGCGAGGTCCAACTGGCGCTCAGTGGCTTGCTCAGGTCGTAGACCTGCCCGCGGCCATAGTTCTTCTCGTAGGTGACCTCGGCCCCGGCCATCCAGTTCTGCGTCACCACATAGCCCGAGGGGATGGCCCCGGCGGTTTTCAGCTTCGCGAAGAGCGTCATGGGCTTGCCCTCGGAAAGATAGTCGGCGATGTACTCGTTCAGGATGAACGTTCCGTCGTGAACACCTTCCTCATAGCCCCCGGGGGCTACCGTGGCGCGCTGAGGGGCCACCTGCTTGCGGCGGTGCAGCTTGTCGTTCTGCAGCGACGCCATGGTGTTGAAGCTGATTTCGCTCAGACCCTTGCGGCCGGGGAACTGGAAGTTGAGGTCGGAGGTCAGGGCGAAGCGGTTGTTGTCCGCCTTATACTCGTCGATTTTGATCAGCGAGAGGTCGGGGTCCGTCTTGGCGCGGTCGATGGTGCCGGTGTAGTCGAAACCTAAGTTCCAACGGGTGAGCAGGCGCTGGGTCTCCCAGTTGAACGCCGCGCGCGCCGATGCGGTGATGCGCTTGAAGTTCTCGAGGTTGTTGCGGGGGTCCACCTTGCTGTCCAGATATCCCGCGTCGAGGTTCATGGTGTGCTCGCGCCCGGGTCCGAAGCCGAAGCCTTTGCCGCCGAAGAAGAGCTTGGAGTAGCCGTCGGCCTTGAAGCGGGCCGTCCACGGGGTGGCCGCACGCGTGCGCCGAATCTTCACCAGTCCGGAGGTCAGGTTGCCGTACTCCGCCGAGGGGATGCCGCGGACAATCTCGACGCTCTCTATGTTGTCGGTCGACAGCGAGCGCATGTCCACGCCGCGGCCCACACTGTTGCGCCCCGTGGCCCCTTCGATGCCCACGCTCTGGAGGTTTGCGTCGTTGCTCAGAGGCGCGCCGTCGACGGTGAACCGCGTGCCCAGGGCGCTCATGGCGTAGTCGGGATTCTCGCTGGTGGCGCCGGTGGCGGTGATATTACCCGTTTCGCGAAGCTGGATGGAATTAACCTTGCCCATGGCCGGGTCCTGCGAAACATTACCCGGCAGCAGCTCCATCAGGTCGGAGAACGACGAGGCCTGAATGTGCTTCATGGCGCTCTTGTCGATCACTGACGCCGTCGTTGACCCGCCCGACTCCCGCGCCGCCACAGTCACTTCCCGCAGGGCCACGGTGGAGGGCTTGAGCTTGAGCGTAAGGATAGTGTCGGAACTCAGGCGCAGCTTCTGTTCCAGTTCTTCAAATCCCACATAAGAGGCACGGAGAGTGTAAGTTCCCGGCTTGAGGGTGAAGGAAAAATTGCCGTCGATGTCGGTCTGAAGGGCCTGGCCGGTGGGGAGGACGCCCACGGCGCACGCCGCCAGGGGCTCGCCGTTGGAGGCATCGACGGTCACGCCGCGAACAACCACGGCCGAGGCCGGCAATCCTGCCAAAAGGGCGCATATGAAGAGTAAAACTCTGAGTTTCATAGGAAATGATTGGATTCACCTGCAAATATACATAAATTTCTCCTTTCGGCCATCCTTATTAATGAGTAATTTCCGTTTATTCGGCCTAAAAGCGGCCGTTTTTGCCCTTAACCGAACGGTACCGTTATCGGCTAAGCTCGGCCGATAACAAAAAACACCCCCACGCTCGGGCGCAGGGGTGCTATGGGTGTGTCGGGGCGATTACTGCATGCCGGAGACGGTGGCGGTGGGCTCAATCTTGGCTACGAGGCCCTGGAGCACCTTGCCCGGACCGAGCTCCACGAATTCGGTGGCGCCGTCGGCAACCATGTTGCGCACGCTCTGGGTCCAACGCACCGGGGCGGTGAGCTGGGCAATGAGGTTGGCCTTGATTTCGATGGGGTCGGTGTGCGGAAGGGCATCAACATTCTGGAACACAGGGCATACGGGCTCGTGAACTTCCACCTCTTCGATGGCCTTGGCCAGATCGGCACGCGCAGGCTCCATGCAGGGGGAGTGGAACGCGCCGCCCACCTTCAGNCGCAGGGCACGCTTGGCGCCGGCGGCCTTGAGGGCCTCGCAGGCTGCCTCAACGGCGGGAACTTCGCCGGAGATAACGAGCTGCCCGGGGCAGTTGTAGTTGGCGCAGACAACCACGCCGTCGATTCCGGCGCAGATTTCCTCTACCTTCTCGTCGGGGAGGGCGAGTACGGCTGCCATGGTGGACTCGGTCATCTCGCAGGCCTTCTGCATGGCGTTGGCACGCTGGGCAACCAGGCGCAGACCGTCCTCAAAGCTCAGTGCNCCGGCGGCCACCAGGGCGGAAAATTCGCCCAGCGAGTGGCCCGCTACCATGTCGGGCTTGAAGTCGGCACCCAGGCTCTTGGCCAGAAGCACGCTGTGCAGGAAGATNGCCGGCTGGGTGACTTTGGTCTGACGGAGGTCCTCGTCGGTGCCGCTGAACATCAGGTCGGTGATGCGGAAGCCCAGGATTTCGTTGGCTTTTTCAAAGAGTTCTCGGGCCTCGGCGTTGTTATCGTACAGGTCCTTGCCCATACCTACAAACTGCGCCCCCTGCCCGGGGAATACATATGCTTTCATGCTTTATACGTTTATTTTTCCTAAAATTGACTGCAAAGTTACGAATTTCTGACGAATTATGCGTAACTTTACACATTCAAATTACCAACCGACAACAATTATCTCATGTATACCCTCCCCCTTTTTCTTACCAACATGCGCGGCGCGCAGCTCATCATCATCCTGCTCATCATCCTGCTGCTGTTCGGCGGCAAGAAAATCCCCGAACTCATGCGCGGGCTGGGCAAGGGCGTAACTGCCTTTAAGAAAGGCATCAAGGAAGCGCAGGACGAGCTCAATCAGCCCCTGGAGGACGACAAGGCCAAAAAACCTGAGGACAAGCAGTCCTAAAGGATGGCATCGAAAGAAGCAACCACTTTCTGGGACCACCTCGACGCCCTCCGCAGCGTGCTCTTCCGTGTGGCAGCTGTGGTNATAGTTCTTGGGGTGGNNGCCTTTTGTGCGGTGCCATGGCTGTTCGAGCACTTCGTCATGGCCCCATGCAACCCCGACTTCATCACCTACCGCATCTTCGACAAAGCCGCCGGACTCACGGGCGGCATTTTCGATAACGACCTGAGCGTCAACATCGTGAGCCTCGAACTCACAAGCCAGTTCTTCGTCCACATGTCGGCGGCCTGCTGGTTCGCNTGCCTGGTCGGATTCCCCATCATCCTCTACCTGCTNTGGGGCTTCGTGGCCCCGGGGCTGTACGAGCACGAGAAGAAGGGCGCCCGCATGGCNTTCTTTTTCGGCAACATCATGTTCTACCTCGGCGCCGCCGTGGGCTATTTCATCGTGTTCCCCATCGTNGTGCGGTTCCTCTCGGGCTACTCCCTGAGCCGGAACATCACACCGATGATTTCGCTCGAATCGTACATGGACAACTTTTTCACCCTCCTGCTGGTTATGGGTGCCGTGTTCGAACTGCCCCTTCTGGCATGGATTTTAGGCAAAATCGGCCTCCTGAGCCGTGGATTTTTCAGAAAATACCGCCGCCACGCAATCGTAGCACTCCTCATCGTGGCGGCTCTCATAACGCCCACCGGCGACCCCTTCACGCTCTTCATCGTGTTCATACCCATCTACGCCCTGTGGGAGTGCAGCGCCCTGCTGGTGCCCAAAACCAAACCCGAAACCGACAATGACGACCAAGACCAAGAAAACTCCTAACCTGCTGCTGCTCATCGTTATAGCCATAGCGCTCGGCGTGATGGGCGGCATGTGGTTGCCCATGTGGGCCATGCGCCTGTTCTCCACCTTCAGCGCAATTTTCAGCTCATTCCTGGGCTTCTTCATCCCGCTGCTCATCCTCGGGTTCGTGGCTCCGGCCATCGCAGAAATCGGCAACCGCGCCGGGGCCATGCTCCTGGCCACTGTCGGCATCGCCTACGCCATGACTTTCGGCTCTGGCGAACTGGCCTACTGTGTGTCGGTCAACGTCTTTCCCCACCTGCTCCACGGCGCCTCGGCGGTGGTGCCCGACACTTCGTCGGCCATGGCCCCGCAGCCATTCTTCAACATCCCCATGGAGGCACCCATAACGGTGATGGCCGCCCTGGTGCTGGCCTTCGTGCTCGGATTCGGCTGCGCCGTCCTGCCCGACACCACGGCCACACTACGCCGCGTACTCGAGGACTTCCGCGCTGTGATTCAGCTCGTTATCATGAAGCTCATCATCCCGCTGCTGCCGCTGTACATCTACGGCATTTTCCAGAACATGACCGCCGAGGGCACCGTTGCACCCATCCTGGTGACCTTCGTTAAAATCATCGCCGTGATTTTCGTCCTCCACGTGGGTGTGCTCATAATCCAGTACTGCATCGCGTCGTTGTTCTCGCGCAAAAATCCGTTTAAGTGCCTGAAAATCATGCTGCCAGCATATATGACGGCACTGGGCACGCAGTCGTCGGCCGCAACGATTCCCGTCACGCTCGAGCGCACCATGAAGATGGGCGTGCCCGGCGATGTGGCCGGCTTCGTAATCCCTCTGTGCGCCACCATCCACATGTCCGGGTCCACGCTCAAAATCGTGTCCTGCGCCGTGGCGCTGATGATTGTGCGCGGCATGCCCTTCGACGCCTCCATGTTCGCGGCCTTCATAGCCATGCTCGGCATCACCATCGTGGCCGCCCCCGGCGTACCCGGCGGCGCAATCATGGCCTCGCTCGGGGTCCTCTCGTCCATCCTGGGCTTCTCCGAGGCCGACAATGCCATGATGATTGCCCTCTACATAGCCATGGACAGCTTCGGCACCGCCTGCAACATCACCGGCGACGGCGCCATCGCCCAGATTATCGCCCGCCTCTTCCCCGCACGCGCAACGGCTGGGGAAGCTGAACCGGAACCGGCTGTCATTCAAGAGTAAAGTTCACCGCGCTGACCCGCTCGCTGTCGGGCCCCACCATGAGCACGAATTCGCCCGGCTCGGCCACGAAGTCGAGGTCGTAGTTGTAGTATTTCAGCGTTTCTTCCGTAATTTCAAACGTCACCGTTCTGCTCTGACCCGGCTCAAGTGCCACGCGCTCAAAGTGCTTGAGCTCCTTGACCGGGCGCACCATGGTGCTCAGCACGTCACGGATGTACCATTGCACCACGGCCACCCCGGCTCGCGCGCCCGTGTTGGTCACCGTCACCGCGGCCTCTATGCTGCCGTCGGCGTCCATGCGGTCGGCCGAAAGGGTCGGTCCGGAGAATGAGAAGTCGGTGTAGGTCAGGCCATAACCGAAGGGATAGAGTGGCGTTGAGGGCACGTCGATGTAGTTGCTCAGGAAGCGCACGAAGCCCTGCGCGTCGGCGGGGACGGGGCGCCCGGTGTTCATATGGTTATAGTACAGCGGCAGCTGGCCGGTGCTGCGCGGCATCGACGTCACCAACCTGCCCTCAGGGGCTGTCTTGCCGAAGACAACGTCGGCGATTGCGTCGGCCGTTTCGGACCCGCCGAACCATACGTTCAGAATCGCCGGAACATGTTCCGATTCCCATGTCATCACTGTGGGCCGTCCGGCGAAATTGAGCATCACCACCGGCTTGCCCGTAGCCAGCATGGCTTCGAGCAAACGGCGCTGTGTTTCAGGCAGTTCCAGCTCGCAGCGGCTCGACGATTCGCCGCTGGACTCTGCCATCTCGCCCATGGCTGCGATAATAATGTCGGCATCGGCTACAACCTCAAGGGCCTCGGCAAGGAGCTCGTCCTCGGAGCGGTCGTCGCGGATACTCTTGCCGTCGAAGCTCACGCCCGACTCTTTGGAGGCATCGGCGTAGATGTTGCAGCCCTTGGCATAGACCACCTCGCCGGCGTCGCCCACAGCATCGCGCAGCCCCTCGAGCACCGTCTTATACTTGTCCGGGACTTCCGCCACGCTCCAGCTGCCTGCCATGTTGGTGCGGTTATTGCCCATAGGCCCCACCAGCGCAATTTTTCCCTTGGGAGCGACCGGCAGCAATGAGCCCTCGTTGCGCAGGAGCACGAAACTCTCGGCTGCCGTGCGCCGGGCAATGGCTCGGTTCTCGGGTGTATAGATGTCGGTGCGCTCCCGCTCCACATTATTATATTTATAGGGATTTGCGAACAGGCCGAGTTTATACTTCGCTTCGAGCACATGGCGCACGGCGGCATCGATCTGCTCCATGGTCACCTTGCCCTGCTCCAGCGCCGCGGGGAGGTCGGCCACAAAGGCCCAGGCCGACATGTCCATGTCCGTACCGGCCTTCAGGGTCTGGATGGTGGCCAGAGGGCGCTCTGCGTAGCCATGGCTGCGCATCTCGTTGATTGAGGCGAAGTCGGTGACAATCAAGCCTTTGAAGCCCCACTTATCGCGGAGCACGTCAGTGAGGAGCCACTTATTGGCCGTAGCCGGAATTCCGTCAACGAGGTTGAAGGACGTCATCACGCTGCCCACGCCGGCGTCCACGACTGCCTTGTAGGGAGGGAAATAGTCATTGAACATGCGGAAGCGGCTCATATCCACCGTGTTATAGTCGCGTCCGGCCTCGGCGGCGCCATAGAGGGCGAAGTGTTTCACGCACGCCATTATCTCATCCGGCGCCTGCATATTTTCGCCCTGGTAGCCGCGCACCATCGCTGCGGCCATGACGCTGCCGAGGTAGGGGTCCTCTCCGGCGCCTTCCATGATGCGGCCCCAGCGCCCGTCGCGGCAAATGTCAACCATCGGGCTGAAGGTCCAGTTCACACCCGCCGCCGAAGCCTCCCTGGCGGCTATGCGGGCGGCTTGGCGCACCGTCTCCGGGTCCCAGGTGCAGGCCATGGCCAGGGGGATGGGGAACACGGTTTCGTAGCCGTGGATCACGTCCATGCCCACCAGCAGGGGAATGCCCAGGCGCGATTTCTCTACCGCCAGTCGTTGCAGCATATACACCTTTTCGGCGCCCTTGACGTTGAA
>WFLX010046466.1_pt1 | contig 19675 bp, 11 predicted proteins | sample 4967041 | NCBI WGS metagenome assembly WFLX01 (sample SAMN12857096, study PRJNA449069) | gut metagenome | isolation source: stool from male and female vole | host: Microtus ochrogaster | place: USA:Florida | collected 2017
GGAGCCGCGTCAGGATAAGACCATGAAAGCGGTTGAGCAGCCGGTGGCACCTAAAGNGNCTGTTCCCGNACCTGTTANAGGTGATGACAGNNCTATATNCAAACTTCAGATATTTGTGTCGGACAGAGTGTTGAAGGCGGGGGATCCCCACTTTAAGGGACGGACTGACGCGCAATATTATAAGGAGGGGAACCTGTTGAAATACACACTCGGGGCATCTGCCGAATATAATGAGTTGTATCAACTGAGAAAGAGTGTGGCGGATAAATTCCCCGGATGCTTCATTATCGCTTTCAAGAACGGTAAAAAGATGAACGTAAACGAGGCGATAAGTGAGTATCGGGCAAATAAAGGAAAATAACGGAACCATTANCACGNCCGAATAAATAAATTGTTACACAATGGAAAAGGTTTTTACAAAGGAGGTAAAGATTGCCTTGGTGGCAATAGCCGGCATAGTGTTGTTGTTCTTCGGGATGAACTTCCTGAAAGGACTGACACTCTTTGGGGGGAACAGCACCTATTTTATGGTGTTTCAGGATATAAAGGGATTGTCGAAATCGACGGCTGTATATGCTGACGGCTATAAGGTGGGTACCGTAACGACTATAAATTACGACTATGAGAAGGCGGGAAACATCACCGTTGAGGTGGCTCTTGACCCGAATTTGCGCATACCTGCGGGATCTACGGCAATGATAGAGACCGACCTGATGGGCAATATGAAAGTGTCGTTGCTGCTCGCCAACAATCCGAGGGAGCGTGTCAAGCCCGGAGAGATTATACCCGGAGTGAATGAAGAGGGGCTGATGACCGGCGTGGCGGCTATGATGCCGCAGGTGCAGGCTATGATACCGAAACTGGACAGCATAGTGACATCACTGCATATATTGCTGTCAGACCCTGCAATGCTGAATATGTTGCACAACGTGGAGGATATGTCGGCAAACCTGAAGAAGTCCACCGCCGAACTGAATATGATGATGGCTGGCATGAACAGCAACCTGCCGGCGCTGATGCGGCATGCCAATAATACGCTGGCTAACACCGAGGCGTTGACGGACAACCTGTCGCAGGTGGATGTTAACGCTACGATGGCCAAGGTAAACCAGACATTGGAGAACGTGGAGAAACTGACACAGACGCTGAACGGCAACGAGGGGTCATTGGGATTGCTTATGCACGATAATAAACTTTACAACAATCTGAACGCTGTCGTAAGCAATGCGGATTCGCTTGTTATAGACTTGAAGGCGCACCCGAAACGTTATGTGCACTTCTCTGTCTTCGGAAAGAAAGATAAATAATTGTCTCAGACGGGTCGAAAGGCCGACAATAAACAGAACTTTGCTACAGAATACCAAGGCTCTATGGGCCTCATGCCAAAAGTATATCAGTGAGAATGTGTCGCCGGAAGAATATGAACGGCTCTTCTCACATGTCGCGTTGCAAACCTATAAGGTTGCGACGCGTACGTTGGTATTGCAGGTACCCAGTTCATATATTTGTGAAGAGATAGAGAAACTGTACCTTGACGTGATGCGTGTGGCTATTCTTAATACTTTCGGCAAGATACGTCTCGACTGGAATATCGTACTTGTAAAAGGGCAGCAGGACAGCAAGGGTACCGGACTGGTGGTGGAAGGCAACGACGAGACACTGGCACCTGACGGCAGCGCGGGGACTGAAAAGAATGTCCTGAAAGTGGCTCCGGGTACGGAATGGGCCAATAACCTGCCACAAATAGACCCGCAACTGGATCCAAACCAGACATTCCGTTCTTTCATAGAGGGCGACAGTAACAAATTGTCACGCTCTGTCGGACTGTCTATTGCCGAACATCCGCAGGGTACACAGTTCAATCCGATGTTTATCTTTGGCCCGTCGGGATGCGGAAAGACGCATCTCGTGAACGCTATCGGCAATCATTGCAAGAAAATCTATCCCCAAAAACGTGTTCTTTACGTAAGTGCCAGGATATTTCAGGTGCAGTATACCAATGCTGTATTGCAGAAACAGATTAATGACTTCATCGCGTTCTATCAGACAATAGACATGCTTATTGTTGACGACGTGCAGGAATGGATGTCGGCAAAGGGTACGCAGGACACTTTTTTTCATATCTTCAACCACCTGTTCCGCAACGGACGCAGGATTATTCTTGTAAGCGACAGACCGCCGGTGGAGCTGGAAGGCATGAACAAACGTCTGCTGACAAGGTTNNCGTGTGGCCTGATGGCNGAGATGGAGAAGCCTAANNTGCAACTGTGTGNGNATNTNTTAAGGAAGAAAATACTTCGGGACGGCTTGAGAGTGCCTGACGATGTGGTTCTGTATATAGCACAGAAGGCCAATGGCTCGGTAAGAGACCTTGAGGGAGTGATAAACTCTCTGCTGGCATATAGCGTGGTATATAATTGTAATATAGACATGAGGCTGGTGGAAAAGGTTCTGCAACGCGCGGTGAAAATGGACGACATGCCGCTCACGGTGGATGATATACTGGAGAGAGTGTGCCGGCATTATGAGGTTACACCGAATGCAGTGAAGGGCCGTTCGCGTAAAAGGGAGTTCCTTTTGCCGCGGCAGCTGGCTATGTATTTGTCGAGGAAGTACACCAATATTCCTGCCTCTCGCATAGGAAGGATGATTGGCTCGAGAGACCACAGCACCGTATTGCACAGTATAGAACTGATAGAAACGAGGTTGAAGAGTGACAAGGCTTTTGTGGCTGAGGTCGCAAAGATTGAGCAGGCAATGAAAATTAAAAAGGATTGATGGCGCGCATGCATTACGACTGTAACCGGATTTCTTAAAAAAATATAAATAATAGCCGTTGTGTTAGCTCTGTATGGTAAAATGGCCCGATAGGGTTGCTTGTTTGAAAAAAAAACACTACCTTTGTAACCGATTTCATATAAAACCAATTGTTTCGGCGGATTTTGTGTTAATCGCAGGCAGGAAACAATCTAAAATAAGGAGTACTAACCTATGATTTTTAATAAAACGTATTATGTTATAGTTGTCGTATTATTGACGGTGGTTGCGAGTCCCGCAGTCGCTCAGGACTTATTGGCCAAGCAAGCACCCGTGGACAGACGCATGAAGATGGTGGATACGCTGACACTTCGTCCGGCAATGGAGGCTGAAGAGGCTGTGATGGCTGTCAATAAGCTATACGATGATTGGAATAATACATACGCTCACCGTGCAACCGAGTTGCCGGACTCTTTCCGTATCAACCTGAAACACTTCTGTATGCCTACGGAAAGCCGTGTCGTTACAAGTAATTTCGGCGCAAGGTGGGGACGTTCGCACAAGGGATTGGATATAAAGGTATATATCGGGGATACCATTCGCTCTGCTTTTTCAGGCAAGGTGCGTATGGTTAAGAATGAGCCTGCGGGCTATGGCAAGTATGTTGTCATAAGACATAACAACGGGTTGGAGACAATATATGGCCACATGAGCGGCTGGCTCGTAAAAGAGGATGAGGTGGTTAAGGCCGGACAGCCTATCGGTCTTGGTGGTAATACAGGCCGAAGCACAGGTTCTCACCTCCATTTCGAGACACGCCTGTGTGGCNTGGCACTCAATNCGGCNNTNATGNTTNACTTCCGCAATCAGGATGTAGTGGNCGNTTATTACATGNTCCGTAAGGATANTTACGAGAAAGAGTCTGTTGTGGCAAACNANTTGCGTGGCANANTAGGCAATGGCGGGTATGTAGCGTCTGACGTAAGAGGAGAGACGATGCTCGGAGGAAAGCCCGTTGACGACAACAAACCGGCTGAGACAAGAAACGCAGAGATACGTTATCACAAGGTTGCGGCAGGCGAAACGCTGTATGGGATAGCCAAACGCAGGAAGGTTACTGTGGATGAATTGTGTAAACTCAATCACATTACACGTGACGTTAAGGTGCGTCCGGGACAGTTGTTGCGTTATATTTAATAAGGAATGTGGACATATCTCAGATGTCTATGGATATAATAATAACCTGTCGGGATAGATATTCCGGCAGGTTATTGCTTTTGATAACCGCTATTTTATAGCTTTTTTGTGTCTTTAGTTTAATTTATTGCACTCATCTTACAATGCAATCAATGTTGACGGGTATCCCTTCCATACTCACAATAACAGGTTCCGACTGTACGGGAGGTTCCGGTGTGCAGGCTGACATCAGAACTATTACGGCGCTTGGCGGGTATGCTGTTACGGCGATAACGTCTGTAACGGTACAGGATAGTGGTGGCATAAGGCGCATACATGATCTTGATGCGGATCTTGTTGCGGAGCAGGTGCGCTCCGTTATGGTCGGGACACATCCTCAGGCTGTTAAGATTGGCTTGGTACGTGATGTCGTTGCCATACAGTCTGTGCTGGAACATGTCAGGTCTTGTGGGAATATCGTGTGCGATCCGGGCTTCCTTTCCTCACACGGTATGCAGCTGATGCCTGACAATGCGATAGAGGCTGTCAGGGATTGTATTGTTCCTGTGGCGTCATTGCTGCTGTTGCGGTGTAATGAGGCGGAGCGATTACTGGGCACTAAAATCTCAAACGATGACGATATGGCCGATGCCGCGGTAAGATTGAGGGCTATGGGAGCCGGTGCCGTGCTGCTTCGTGGCGGCAGGCAGACTGACGGCATGCTCACGGCGCTGTTCTGTTATGACGGGAATAAGGTTTTCTACCGTTCCCGTAATACCGAGGGATGGCAGCGACATGGTGTCGGTGGGGCGTTATCTACCGCTGTTGCCACCCGACTTGCGTTTGGTGATGATATTGCTACGGCTGTTCGGACAGCTCATGACTATATCCATCGTCAGGTGGTTTATGCCGTTGTGCCGGATGTTTACGGTCTGCGTCCTGCCGATTTGTATAACCGTTTCATGTCGCTTATAGCGCAACATTACTGCAAGGAGCATAGTGTTTCGTTTTATGCTGACGCTATGGCTATCAGCACCCGATACCTTTCGCAGATAACAGAGAGAGTGATAGGTAAGTCACCAAAGCAGCTTATTGCCGATTATCTTATGCAGGAGGCACGGATATACCTTGAGACATCGAGCATGACGGTTCAGGAAATATCTGACAGGCTGGGCTTCTCGTCGCAGTCCCTGTTCTCAAGTTTCTTCCATACGCAGCAGGGTTGTTCGCCGAAAGAATATCGCTTGCAATAGGCTTGTTGTAGTTTTTCGGAACAATGTTTTATGATATGGGAACGGATACTTGCCTGTTCCTGTATTTGTTTGTACCTTTGCAAAACATTATTGACATCGTATGCGGTGACAATTAATTAAGCCTTGAATAATATTAACAATATAAATATATAAAAATGGAGGATAGAACAACCCTAAACCGCAACTTGGCGCAGATGCTCAAGGGCGGAGTTATCATGGACGTGACAACACCAGAGCAGGCTCGTATAGCTGAAGCGGCCGGCGCATGTGCCGTAATGGCTTTGGAACGCATACCGGCTGACATTCGTGCGGCAGGCGGTGTGAGCCGTATGAGCGACCCGAAGATGATTAAAGGCATTCAGGAGGCTGTCAGCATTCCGGTCATGGCTAAGTGTCGTATCGGTCATTTCGTTGAGGCTCAGATTCTGGAAGCAATAGAAATAGACTACATTGACGAGAGTGAGGTACTCTCACCGGCTGATGATATCTACCACATTAACAAGCGTGACTTTAAGGTTCCGTTCGTTTGTGGTGCCAAAGACCTTGGCGAGGCATTGCGTCGCATCAATGAAGGTGCTACAATGATTCGCACAAAGGGTGAGCCCGGCACCGGTGATGTTATACAGGCAGTGCGCCATATGCGTATGATGCAGAGCGAGATGCGCCACCTTACTTCTATGGCTGAGGATGAACTTTATGAGGCTGCCAAGCAGTTGCGTGTGCCGTTTGACCTCGTTCAGTATGTTCATGATAACGGTAAGCTCCCTGTTGTCAACTTCGCTGCGGGCGGTGTAGCCACTCCTGCCGATGCAGCTCTTATGATGCAGCTTGGCGCAGAGGGCGTGTTTGTAGGTAGCGGCATATTCAAGAGCGGTGATCCGGAGAAGCGTGCGCAGGCTATTGTCAAGGCCGTTACAAACTATAACAACCCGAAAATAATAGCAGAACTCTCTGAAGACCTCGGCGAGGCTATGGTTGGCATCAACGAGAGCGAGATAGAACTGCTCATGGCAGAACGCGGCAAGTAATGAAAAAAATAGCGATACTTGCACTTCAAGGGGCCTTTGCCGAGCATGAGCAGATGCTTGAGCGTCTCGGAGCGTCCACGATGCAGATACGAAATCTTGCCGATTGGAACGCATTCCTTGGCGATGCGGGGCTGGCAGGCGACTATCGTGGGCTGGGATTGGTCATACCCGGCGGCGAGAGTACGGCCATGATGCGTATCATGCGTGACGAGGAACTGTTCTTGCCATTGCAGAAAGCCATTCGTGGTGGGCTGCCGGTATTCGGTACTTGCGCCGGTCTTATTCTCTTGGATAAGGTACATCTTGACACGATGAACATCACTGCATTGCGTAATGCCTATGGCCGCCAGTTGGGAAGCTTCTACGATGAGGCTCCTTTCGAGGGACTTGACGGTTCCGTNCNNATNACNTTCATACGCGCGCCGTATATCAGTGAGGCCGGTGATGGAGTCGATATACTCGCCATTGTGGGCGGACGTATCGTGGCAGCGCGGCAGGACAAGCAGTTGGTTACGGCCTTCCATCCTGAACTGAATGATGATACGAGGGTACATGCGTACTTCCTTAGTCTTGTAGACTGACACTTTTCAGGGACTTGTCCCTATGGTTTCGCAACAGAACTGAGATGAGGTTATCTTGATTCCACGTATTCATTTTATTTTATGATAGATATTATTCAGCCCCGGAAGCATTAATGTTTCCGGGGCTGAATTGTTATACTACGGTCGTTTCCTGTTCCATAAGCGAATCATTCCTTTAATTGTCAGTTTCTGATTATGTTGATTGTGCAGTCATATCCTGCCCCCAATGCAGTCGGAATGGAATACCAAAAAGCATCGGCGGATACTCTCTACCAAAGAGAATATCCGCCTAAAAGAAAATGATAATTATGAGAGAATGGATGTATTGCTATTTGTTAAGGTATGCGTCAACCTTCTTTGCCGCCTCTTTGCCGCCTGCCATGGCGCGCACTACCAATGATGCTCCTGACGCCGCGTCGCCACATACGAATACGTTGTCTTTGAATTTCGGCTGCTCCGGTTTCAGGAATCCCATGGCGAGGAAACATATCTCGCACTTAATCACCTCCGGTTCTCCGGCCGTTACCATTTTGGGTCGGCCGCCTTCGGGATTCGGTTCCCAGTCGATAGGCTGCACACGTACTCCTGTCAGCTTGCCATCCTTGCCGAGAAACTCCAAAGAGTTGATGTTCCAGCGGCGAGTACAGCCCTCTTCATGAGAAGAAGTGGTCTTGAGAGTGCGTGGATAGTTGGGCCAAGGGTTCTGCGGATCTTCCGGTCCTTCTACCGGTTTCGGCATTATTTCTATCTGAGTCACGCTGAGACATCCCTGTCGGTGTGATGTTCCTATGCAGTCAGAACCGGTGTCTCCACCTCCTATCACGAGAACATCCTTACCTTTTGCCGTTACACGCTCTTCCTTAGAAAAATCCATTCCTGCCAGCACACGGTTCTGCTGCGCCAGCAGTTCCAGTGCGAGGTGTACGCCTTTGAGGTCGCGTCCGGGTATATTCAGGTCACGTGCCGTAGGTGTTCCTGTGCTTACTACGTAGGCGTCAAACTCACCTTGTGGCAACTTTCCTTCGTCAGCCAGTTGCTGCAGGTCTATCTCCGCATTGAAAACGAATTGTATTCCCTCCTGTTCCAGCAGGTTCATGCGGCGGTCTATCACCTTTTTGTTTAACTTAAAGTTAGGTATTCCGTATCGCAACAATCCGCCTGCCGCTTCGTTTTTATCGAATACTGTTACGCTGTAACCCATCTTGTTAAGGCGGTTTGCCGCTACAAGTCCGGCGGGACCGGCACCTATTACGGCAACCGTCTTGCCGTTACGCTCATATTGTTGTGGCTGTATCAGGTTCTCACGCCATGCGCCTTCGGTTATGGCACACTCGTCTTCGCGGTTTGTTGTCGGCTCATGGTCGGTAAGATTCAGCACGCATGCCTTCTCACACAGAGCGGGACAGATACGTCCTGTGAACTCCGGGAAGTCGTTTGTAGAGTTTAGAAGCTTGTATGCCAGCGCCCAATCGCCTTTGTGTAGCGCGTCATTCCACTCCGGCGGCTTGTTTCCCATGGGACAAGCCCAGTGACAGAATGGTACGCCGCAATCCATACAACGGCTTGCCTGTAGTTTGCGGTCGTGTGAATTGAGTGTCTGTTCCACTTCGCCGAAGTCCTGCACACGGTCGTGGAGGTCTCTGTATCCGGCCTCCTTTCTATGTATTGTAAGAAAAGCTTTAGGATTTCCCATTTTCGATTGTCTTTTTGTTGTTAAGTGATTTGCTTGGTACATCAGTTGTTTATCAACTGCATGTTGGCTATCTTCTCTTGCAGTTTACGCATCTGCTCTTCCTGCAATACACGTTTATACTCTATCGGCACAACCTGTATGAAGTCTTCTACGTACCTGTTCCAGTCGTCGAGCATACGTCCTGCCAATGCAGAGCCGGTATACAGGTAGTGTTTGCGTATCAACTCCTTGAGTTCCTTGCGGTGTACCGCCTCTTCAACAAGGTTTATTTCTACCTGATCCATGTTACAGAAGTAGTCGAAATTGTGGTTCTTGTCCCATACGTATGCGACGCCTCCCGACATGCCTGCCGCAAAGTTACGGCCCGTTTCGCCAAGCACTACCACACGTCCTCCGGTCATATACTCGCAACAGTGGTCGCCTGCGCCTTCCACAACGGCTGTGGCTCCGGAGTTACGCACGGCAAATCGCTCTCCTACTCTGCCGTTTACGTACAGTTCTCCGGCTGTGGCTCCGTAGAGGCCCGTGTTGCCTGCTATGATGTTGTCTTCCGCAACGAATCCGGCATTTACCCGTGCCGGTGGCAGAATGGCTATCCTTCCGCCTGACAGTCCCTTGCCAAAGTAGTCGTTAGCCTCTCCTTCCAGCTTCAGATTTATGCCGTTTACGGCAAACGCACCGAAAGACTGTCCTGCCGAACCCTTGAACTTTATGTTGACGGTGCTGTCCGGCAATCCCTGCTCGCCATATTTCTTTGCTATGACTCCCGACAGCATTGTACCCGCCGCGCGGTCTGTGTTCTTTATGGTAAAGTCGAGATTCACCTCTTCTTTCTCCTCGATGGCTTTCCGGCAATCCTTTATTATCTCGAAATCCTTTACTCCCTCGACTTTAGTGAAAGCCTCACGATCCCAGCAGCGTGGCTTGTCTGTCTCCGGCTTGAACAGCAGGCGTGAGAAGTCTATGGTGCCCTGCTTGGTCATTGGGTCCGCCTGCAGTACCTCAATGAGGTCTGTGCGGCCTATGATGTCTTTCAGATTGCGCACTCCTATCTCCGCAAGATATTCGCGTGTCTGCTGTGCAAGGAATGTGAAGAAGTTCACAAGATACTCCGCACGTCCACGGAATTTTGCCCTGAGGCGCTCGTCTTGCGTTGCCACACCCACCGGACAGGTGTTAGTGTTGCACTTGCGCATCATGAGACATCCGAGCACTATCAGCGGCAGTGTGCCGAAAGAGAACTCGTCTGCACCCAGCATTGCCATTACTATCACGTCCTTTGCTGTCTTCAACTGGCCGTCTGTCTGTAGTCTTACCTGATTGCGCAGACCGTTCATTACCAATGTTTGCTGTGTCTCCGCAAGGCCTATCTCCGGCGATATGCCTGCAAAGCGCATGGAAGATGCCGGCGATGCTCCCGTGCCGCCTTCGGCACCGGATATTACTATGAGGTCTGCTTTGGCNTTAGCTACGCCCGCCGCTNTTGTGCCCACTCCGCTTTCCGCCACGAGNTNCACTGATACGGNNGCCGTAGGNTTGATGTTCTTCAGGTNGANGATANGCTGCGCGNGATCCTCAATGGAGTATATGTCGTGGTGAGGTGGGGGAGATATGAGCGTGATACCGGGTATGGCGTTACGTGTCTTGGCTATAATCTTGTTTACCTTGAAGCCCGGCAGCTGTCCACCCTCACCGGGTTTCGCGCCTTGTGCCACCTTTATCTGCAACTCTTCCGCATTGACGAGATACTCGGCCGTTACGCCAAACCGTCCTGATGCTATCTGTTTTGTCTTTGAAGAAAGGCTCACGCCGTCCACGGTCTTGTGGTAGCGCTCGTTGTCTTCGCCACCCTCGCCGGTGTTGGAGCGTGCTCCGAGTTTGTTCATGGCAATGGCCATGGCCTCATGTGCCTCTATTGACAATGCACCAAACGACATGGCACCGGTAACGAAGTGTTTTACAATGCTCTCCACCGGCTCTACCTCCTCAACGGGTATGGGTTTGGCGGCTTTCTTGAATGTGAAGAAATCACGCAGGAATATAGGCTTTTCTTTTTCGTCAACCATCTTCTCCCACTCCTTATACTTCTTGTATGAGCCCATGCGTGTGGCCAGTTGCAGGTTGGCGATGGTATCGGGGTTCCATGCGTGCGCAATGCCATCCTTGCGGTAGTTGAACAGTCCCGTGTTGGGTAGGAAACCGTCCAGCTTCTTTGGCAGGAAAGCGTTATCGTGGAGACGTATCGCATCGTGAGCGATGTCACGTAGCCCTATGCCGCCGATGGTAGATATTTCCGTGCCAAAGTAGTTCTGTAACAACTCCTCAGACAGTCCTACCGCCTCGAAGATTTTTGCTCCGCGATAAGAGCGTATTGTCGAGATGCCCATCTTGGACATAATCTTCTTCAGGCCTTTGTCAACGGCTTTGATATAGTTTTTCTCTGCGGTGGCATACTCTTCCTGCACCTTATGGTTCTTGACAAGGTCGTCTATTACCGCAAACGTCATGTAAGGGTTTATGGCTGAGGCACCATAGCCCAGCAACAGTGCCGCATGCATAACCTCGCGTATCTCGCCTGACTCTACAATCAGGGCCGTCTGTACTCGCTTTCCTACAGAGATGAGATAGTGGTGTACCGCACTCACGGCCAGTAATGNCGGTATGGCGGCNTGCTTGNCGTTGANGTCACGGTNGGAGAGGATGNNATAGTNCACGCCANCATCCACAGACTGCTCGGCNGCCTTGCAGAGATCGGTGAGAGCCTTGCCCAGTCCGGCCTCGCCGTCGGCTACATTGAAGAGTATCGGAAGTTTCTTCGTCTTGAAACCCTTGTAGCGTATGTTGCAGAGAATGTCGAGTTCGGTGTTTGTCAGCACCGGTTGCGGCAAGCGCACCATCTTGCAGTTGCTCTCATCGGGGTTCAGTATGCCCGAACCCACACGGCCTATGTATTCCGTTAGCGACATGACAAGCTCCTCGCGTATAGGGTCTATGGCCGGATTGGTGACCTGAGCAAACTGCTGACGGAAGTAGTTGAAGAAGATTTGTGGCTTGTCTGATATTACGGCCAGAGGCGTATCGTTGCCCATGGCGGCTACCGGCTCCTGCCCGTTGGTACACATAGGCACTACGGTCTTGTCAATATCCTCCTGCCCGAAACCGAAAGTTATGAGCTTGCGGTCGTAGTCCTCCACCGAGTTCTCCACCTTACGGCCTGATTTCAGCTTCTCAAGCTGTATGCGGTTGGTGGACAGCCACTGGCGGTACGGGTGTTCTCCGGCGAGTTTTTCTTTTATCTCGCCATCGTAATAGATTTTTCCTTCAAGTGTGTCTATGAGCAGAATCTTGCCCGGTTGCAGTCTGCCCTTGCTCACGATGTCGCCCGGTTCAAAGTCCATTACGCCCACTTCTGACGCCACTACCATCATACCGTTTTTGGTAATGGTGTAACGTGACGGACGAAGACCGTTGCGGTCGAGCATTCCTCCGGCGAAACGGCCGTCAGAGAACATCAGTGCCGCGGGGCCGTCCCATGGCTCCATCAGTATGGAGTAATACTCATAGAACGCCTTGAGGTCTTCGGATATGGGGTTCTTGTCGTTGAATGATTCCGGTACAAGGATGGCCATTGCCTGTGGAAGCGACATGCCGCTCTGCACGAGAAACTCGAACACGTTGTCGAGGCTGGCGGAGTCAGACATGTCCTCCTGTACGATAGGGCTGATTTCCTTTATATTACCCAATGCGTCAGAGGACAGTACGCTCTCGCGGGCTTTCATCCAACCGCGGTTTCCACGCACGGTGTTGATCTCGCCGTTGTGACACAGCAGACGGAATGGCTGCGCTAACTTCCATTTAGGGAAAGTGTTGGTAGAGAAACGTGAGTGAACCAAAGCCAGTCCGCTGGTGAAATAGTTGTTGGACAGGTCAGGATAGTAGCGGCGCAGTTGTCCGGAGGTAANCATGCCTTTATACACTANCTCTTTGNAGGATAGAGAACANATATAGAANTCCTCGNCGTTGACGCGCTNTTCTATCTTCTTGCGCACCTTATATAATACGCGTTCAAACTGCTCCGCTATCTCGTCTGCTATGCCCGTCACGAACACTTGCTTTATGTCCGGCTCCACATCGCGGGCGCCAACGCCCAACACCTCAGGGCATGTAGGCACATTGCGCAGGTGCATCAGAGTCAGTCCCTCTCTTTCTATCTCTTCAATCATGATAGAAAGAATCTCATCCTGCCGTTTCGTTTCCTTGGGCAGGAATATGAGGCCTGTNCCGTATCTGCCTTTTTCCGGTACGGGGNTGCCCTGTAACNGAATGAATTCGTGTGGTATCTGTAGCANGATGCCAGCGCCNTCGCCTGTCTTGTCGCGGGTTTCGGCACCTCTGTGCTCCATGTTCTCAAGCACTCTCAGTGCATTGTCAACCAAATCATGGCTTTTGTTACCGTGGATGTTTACCACCATGCCCACTCCACAAGCGTCGTGCTCGTATTGGGCACTATACAATCCATCTCTCATATCAGTTCTGAATTTAATTGTGTTGTTGTCTCTCATCATTGTCTTGACACGGGCATTATGTTAGGAAATATAACGCTTTTGTGTCAAATCGTTTGCAAAATTATATATTTTTCGGCATTTTGCCAAATGTTTAGTGTTCTTTTTGTGACTTTTCTGTCTTGTTTTTGCGCTTGGTGTTCAAATTGTAAGCGTTAGCGTGCTGTGTAGTTGCAGTTTGAAACGGAAATGGTGTGTAGATGTTACGGATTGATATTTTTCTGTATTTTATAGATTCTTTTTGTGTTTTTGTCTCGCGGGTGTTATCCGGGGGCTTTGTAATCGCACTGCGATTGCATTGTAAAGGCACCGCGATTACAGTGTAAAAGCAGTGCGATTAGATTGTAAAGGCAGTGCTTTCACAGAGTGACTAAAAAAATATAAGGAAAAATTAGTATAGGTGATAAAAAAACACTAACTTTGCACGGTAAACTGATAATATGTGTTTACGTATCCGACAACAATAAAAACTACACAAAAATATATGCTAAAACAGTTTCTGCAAATCATGGCGCGATACCTAAAACCATACAGAGTGTATCTGATATGGTCTGTCGCACTGAACTTCTTTTCGCAATGGATGAATGTATTCTCGTTCGTTGTGTTGATTCCTATCCTTAATATTCTTTTCAGGATAGACCAGACGGTTTATACTTACAAGCCGTGGTCGTTGAAGACATTGAACAAGGACTTGATTGTAAACAATGGTTACGCTTATGTGCAGGAGCTGATAAGCAACCACGGGGCCTTTCTGACACTCGTCTTCATGGGCGTCGCCCTGATAGTGATGACGGGTATAAAGACGGCGGGATATTTTGCATCCAGTGCCGTAATGGTGCCTTTGCGCACGGGTATAGTACGCGATATACGCACGGAACTGTACAATAAAGTGTTGCGTTTGCCACTGAGTTTCTTCTCGGAAGAGAAAAAGGGCGACATTATAGCCCGCATGAGTGCTGATGTGCAGTGTGTGGAAAATTCCGTTACCTCATCTGTCGATATGCTTATTCGTCAGCCGATAGCCATAGTAGTGTGCTTCTTTACCCTCTTTACCGTGAGCTGGGAGCTGACACTTTTCGTAATAGTAGTGGCCCCGCTGGCAGGGTATATCATGGGTAAGGTGAGCCGTAAGCTGAAGAGCCAGTCGGCGGCAGTGCAGGGACAATGGGGCGATATCATCGCACAATTGGACGAAACGCTTGGCGGACTGCGCATTATCAAGGCTTTTATAGCCGAGAGTAAGATGGCGGAGCGCTTCAGGTTTATCAACGACGAGTTCCGCCGTGGCATGAACGACATGATTATCAGACAGAATGCGGCGCATCCCATGTCGGAGTTTCTCGGTACGATAATTATTGTTGTGGTGCTGTGGTTTGGCGGTTGGCTGATATTGGAGGGCTCAAGTCTGGTGGATGCTTCCACATTCATATTCTATATGGTGATACTCTACAGTGTCATTAATCCGCTGAAAGAACTCTCGAAGGCTACATATCAGGTGCCTTTGGGACTGGCTTCGATGGATCGTATAGACTTTATTCTGAAGGCTGAGAACCCAATAAGGGANCTGCCGCAGCCGGANTCTCTTGACAGCTTTGAGAAAGAGNTAACGCTGGAAAACGTTTCGTTCCACTNTGTGGAGGGACGTGATGTATTGAAACATATTANCCTGACTGTGCCGAAAGGCAAGACAATTGCTCTTGTGGGCCAGTCGGGGTCGGGCAAGTCAACATTGGTGGACCTTATACCACGTTATCATGATGTGTGTGAGGGCCGGATACTGATAGACGGCCATGATGTCCGTAATGTTGGCATAAGCAAACTGCGTGCCCTTATTGGCAATGTCAATCAGGAGGCGATATTGTTTAACGATACATTCTACAATAATATAACCTTTGGTGTGGAGAATGCCACTATGGAACAGGTGATAGAGGCGGCGAAGATAGCCAATGCGCATGACTTTATAATGGAGTCGGAGAATGGCTACGACACTATGATAGGTGACCGTGGCGGGCGTTTGTCGGGCGGACAGCGGCAACGTGTAAGTATTGCTCGCGCGATATTGAAGAACCCTCCAATCCTGATACTCGATGAGGCAACATCGGCACTTGACACGGAATCGGAGCGTTTGGTGCAGGAGGCTTTGGAGCGATTGATGAAGAGTCGTACCACGGTTGCTATCGCACACAGGTTGTCTACCATTAAGAATGCCGATGAGATATTCGTGCTTTATGAAGGGGAGATTGTGGAGCGTGGACAGCATGACGAGTTGATAGAGAAGAACGGATACTACAAACGACTGTATGATATGCAACAGTTGTAAGCGGATTGAAGGTCTATTCTTTTGGCCGAGAGATGTATTTTAGTAATTGGGGCAGTTTAATCATTAAATAGTGGGGTTATGGTACAGAAACGATTTAAGAACCTTCCGATAGGCATACAGACATTTTCTAACATTATAGAGGGTGACTATCTGTATGTAGACAAGACCGGATACATCTACGATTTGGTGTCATCGGGTGTGAAATACTGTTTTCTTAGTCGTCCGCGCAGGTTCGGAAAGTCCCTGCTTGTGTCCACAATGGAATCCTATTTTAATGGTGACAAGGAGTTGTTTAATGGCCTTGCCATATCGGAATTGGAAAAAGAGTGGCGTAAATACCCCGTGCTTCATTTCGACATGAGTCTCGGCAAGCATAGGGATAAGGATATGCTGCTGCGGTTTCTTGGCAAAAGGCTGGAGGAATATGAGAGAGAGTATGGCATAATGTCTCCGGCTGTTGACTGCAATGACAGGCTAACGGAACTTATACAGACAGCTTACAGGCGGACTGGTCAGAAGGTTGTGGTGCTTATTGATGAGTATGACGCTCCGCTACTCGACGTCGCTCACGAAGAGGAGGAGTTGCCGGTACTCCGCAATGTGATGAGGAACTTCTACTCCCCGCTGAAGGGTTGTGACCGTTACCTGCACTTTGTGTTCCTTACCGGTATCACGAAGTTCTCGCAGTTGAGCATATTCAGTGAACTGAACAATCTGAAGAACATCAGCATGGACAGACAGTATGCCGGTATATGTGGTATTACCTCTGATGAGCTTCATTCGCAAATGTCAGACTATATAGACCGTATGGCAAAGGAACAGCAACAGGAACGCGATACAATCATAGCGTTATTGAAGAAGAAATATGACGGTTATCACTTCGCTGGAGTGTCTCCCGACATATACAATCCTTTTAGTTTGCTGAACGCTTTCTATGATAATGAGTTCGGCANCTACTGGTTCTCCAGCGGTACTCCGACCTACCTTATANNGATGTTGCGNAAGTTTGATGTCCTGCCGTCAGAAATAGGTCGCCGTGACGCTATGTCGTCAGAGTTTGATGCTCCCACCGAGAACATGACTTCCGTCGTTCCCTTGCTCTACCAGAGCGGTTATCTGACCATAAAGGACTATGTGAGTGAGGACAACCTCTATACTCTTGATATTCCCAATCAGGAGATACGCATANGTCTGATGGAGAGCCTGCTGCCAAATTATCTTCACTCCGCTNATGGCTCCGGCATGACTACTGTCGCCAAGATGNACCGCTCGTTGCGCAATAACGACCTTGACGGANTGTTGCGNNTTTTNCAGCAGTTCCNTTTGNCTGTTCCCTATTGTGACAATACCCACTATGAGGGGCATTACCAACAGATGTTCTACATCATCTTCTCTTTGCTTGGTCGTTATGTTGATGTAGAGGTACGCACGGCAACAGGTCGTGTTGACATGGTAATGCGCACCTCCGACAAGCTGTATCTGTTTGAGTTGAAACTGAATAATTCAGCTGAGTCAGCCATTAACCAGATAGAATTGAAAGACTATCCCTCCCGTTTCGCCCTCTCCGGTCTTCCTATTGTCAAGGTAGGCATAAGCTTTGACATGGATAAACGTACGATAGGGGATTGGGCTTTTATATAAACATTTTTTACTATTTTTACAAAAATGAAGAATCCTAAAAATTTGGTTCGTAATTGGATATACCGTACTTTAGAAAAATCAGAAAGTCCAATTAAGAAAAGAATGGAGAATCTTAAAGAAACTATAGAATATTTGTCTCGCCAAATAGATAATATGCAAGACAAACAACTGATGATAGAGAATAGACTGCAGATGTGTGATNTAAATANTAATNTCTGNAATATTTTTTTGCATANNTACTATAACAAGCATACAGACAGGAGAGTCTCAGACCATTATGTCAGTTATTATTACGAAGCCCCTACTGGGGTTGCTAATTTAGGAGATTACATCCAAACTATAGCAACAGAACAAGCAGTATGCCATTGTTTGAATAAAATAAATATTGTTCCTATATTCAAACCTGTACTGCGCAGTAACCTTGTTACACACGAAGGAGGTACCTGTATAATGCAGGGGTGGTACGAGCACAAACAATTGACGTTTCTACCTGGTCGTGATACAAGACCTGTATGGATAGGTACACATTTTACTAATGATACTAGAACGTTACTCAGTCATTTATTTAGAGCTTCTGAGATACATTTATTTGATGTCGGTTGTAGAGATAAATCTACAATGGAATTTTGTCAGAGTTTAGGTATAAAGTCGTATTTTTCTCGCTGTTTAACTTTGACATTGCCTAAGCGAAAAGATTCAGAAACAAAGAAAGCAGAAGTTGTTTATATAGTTGACTGCACAGATGAAATAATAAAATATTTGCCAANAAGAATAAAGAAAGGTGCGAAGATTATAACCCAACGTGATTATAAACAAGCCCCTTGGCAGGGATGGAAAGACAGTCGCAAAGCAGCAGAATTGTTACTGGCAGAATATAGAAAGAATGCGAAATTGATTATAACAACAGCATTACATTGCGCTCAACCATGTATGGCTATGGGCATTCCGGTTGTATTCATTAATCCTGAATATAACGAAGCTGATAGATTTTCTTCCATGCATGGTATTATTCCATTGTACTCTATAAACGATCTAATTGAAAAAAAGGTGATTTTCCCTACTGAGGCACCTGTATTTGAGGACTTGAAACTGGCCATCCTAAAGAATTTAGATTTGTCAATGAAAGAAAGTCTTACAGAAAAAGAAACTATAGAACAGCAGCAAGTAAGAAACTTTATTGAACGATATGATATCATTTGTTAAATAGGATATTATGGATTTTTGTAATATAAATANAATAGAGCAAANATGAGACTNTTACCTAAATTTATGCAGCATTTGTTTTTAAAATGNTATNAATACNCAATTNTTAAAAAATCAGGTCTATTTGNTGAGATNTGGTATTTAACACAATATNCNGAGGTGAAAGATTTTCGGAAATCACCTTTGTCACATTATATTAAACATGGTTATCATAAAAATTATAATCCTTCTTTGAAATTTTCTACAGAGAGGTATTTGGTTGCATATCCGGATGTTAAACAAAGTGGTAAAAATCCTTTGTTGCATTACCTTAAAAAAGGTAAACGGCAGGGACGAATATGCTATACTGTTCAGGATATGGGTGAACTGAAGACTTATCCAACTAAAAGGAAGCCGTTGATTAGTGTTATTGTAACAAGTTTTAACTATGAACAATATATACGTCATACATTAGAATCTATAGAGGGACAAACATACCGCAATTTTGAAATTATTGTAGTTGATGATGGTTCTAAAGATAATTCTGTAGGTGTTATACAGGAATTTGTAAATATGTATGATAATATACGTTTTTACCAACATCCAAATGGAGAAAACAAAGGATTGGTGGCATCTATGAAACTAGGTATAGATAACGCTCAAGGAGAATATGTGGCTTTTTGTGAAAGTGATGATTATTGGGATCCGCAGCATATAGAGAAGAAAGTATCGATGATTAATAGATATGAAAATATTATTATAATATCGAATAAAGTCAGGCTTTTTGGAGATGAAATGTCTGTGAAAAATAGGCAGAAATATATTTATGATATAGAGAAAATCGTATATCCAGGTGGTACACCTATTGATGTTAAGTATAATTCTTCAATGAATTATATACCGNNTCTTTCTGCTGTGATGATAAAGCGAGATGTCTTGTCTTCTTTANATTTTTNAACTCCANTNNCANCTTGGATTGATTTTTGGATTTATAGACAAATACTATTGAAATATATTCTATATCATGTAGGGCAAGAATTAACATTTTGGAGACAACATAATTCTTATAACGCACCTAATAATGCAGAAAAATTTGCTGGTCGCATTACTGAATTTCTAATTATGAGCGATAATCTTCTTGGGATAAAAACAATAAAAAAAAATAACAAAGATATTTGTGCTATTGCCAAGTCTAACTTTTTTGATGAAAAGTATTATATTGAGCAAAATAAATACAATATTATAAATATCTCCCCCGCAGCCCATTATTATTATATAGGGTGGAAAAATGGTTTAAATCCATCCGATCAATTTGATGGCGATGCATATCTTGCAATATATCCTGATTTGTATTCTGCTGGCATATGCCCTTTAGTACACTATATTTCTGCTGGACAGAAAGAAGGACGTATAAAATTCTCTGTTGTAGAGAGTAAAGCAATGAGAGTCACAGAAGATGATATTAACATGATAACACAATTA
>WFLX010118128.1_pt1 | contig 19669 bp, 16 predicted proteins | sample 4967041 | NCBI WGS metagenome assembly WFLX01 (sample SAMN12857096, study PRJNA449069) | gut metagenome | isolation source: stool from male and female vole | host: Microtus ochrogaster | place: USA:Florida | collected 2017
CTTGAATGAGTAGATAAAAGCCCAAACGCACACCAGCGCTTATATACATCCGCCTCATTGCCATCTTCAATAAAACGCTCGTAAGCAGCAACGATCACATCCTTTGCAATCCCTTTTTCCGCCAGCTTGGCACAAATTGCCCGCCTTGTCTTTCTGCCGGAATAACATCGGATATACTGATCGGCATAACGTGCATCATCCAGATAACGATAGCCCTTCATGACTTCAACTGCCGCCTTTGCAATTTCTTCAGAGTATCCGCCCTCCATCAGCTTCCGTTGCAGTCCTGCCGCCGTATAATCTCTTTTCTCCAAAAGATGAATCGCCCTTTTCTCTGCCCTTTTGAATAATACCTCTTTTTGGATCAGTTCACAAACATCCTCGTCCAGCTCTTCCCCCTCCCTGATTCCATAATGGCGCAGATCGCCTTTGTATAAAACAAAGGCGATCTCCCCATCTAACCATATCTGATAACGTTTTTTAGCATATTCCTGTATCTTTGTTACTAACATATTGTCATGCTTCCGCCTTCTCCGAAGATTTCTTTGCCGATTTCTTCTTTCCGTCCATTTCCGAAGGGATTCCACCCAGATTGAAGTGCTCCCTTACCCTGCGATCGATCTCGGCACAGATCTCAGGATTATCCTTTAAGAAGATCTTAGCGTTCTCTCTGCCCTGTCCTATCTTATTGCCCTGATATGCATACCACGCACCGCTCTTATTGATGACGTCAATCTCCGCTGCCAGATCCAACAGATCCCCTTCATAAGAGATTCCCTCACCGAACATAATATCAAACTCTGCCTCTTTAAACGGAGGGGCTACTTTATTCTTCACAATCTTTACCTTCGTCCTGTTGCCCACAAAATCACCGCCCTGCTTCAACTGCTCTACCCTGCGGACATCCATACGGACGGAAGCATAGTATTTTAATGCATTGCCGCCGGTGGTAACCTGCGGATTTCCATACATGATACCGACCTTTTCACGCAGCTGGTTAATAAAAACTACAGTACAATTAGACTTACTGATGGCGCCTGCCAGCTTGCGGAGCGCCTGCGACATCAACCTTGCCTGCAGTCCGACATGGGAATCTCCCATATCACCCTCTAATTCCGCCTTGGGCGTCAGTGCCGCAACGGAGTCCACAACCACGATATCCATTGCGCTGGAACGTACCATAGCCTCTGCGATNTCCAGTCCCTGCTCNCCGTAATCCGGCTGGTTNATATAAAGATTNTCCACATCNACGCCAATCGCCGCNGCATANGTNGGATCCAGCGCATGCTCCGCATCNATAAATCCCGCAATGCCGCCTCTTTTCTGTACCTCNGCNATCATATGCAGAGTTACCGTCGTCTTACCGGAAGATTCCGGNCCNTANATCTCTATCACACGCCCCTTCGGAATACCGCCNAGNCCTAANGCAATNTCNAGGCTTAANGANCCGGTGGGNATCGTCTCAACANTTAANTTNGAGGCNGGATCCCCCAGNTTCATAACNGCGCCTTTNCCAAACTGTTTTTCNACCTGCATCATGGCAGCTTCTAATGCTTTTAATTTTTCTTCTCTTTCCATTGTCCAATCTCTCCTTATATAAAAATTATCCAACTACCAAACAAATGTTCTATTATGTATAATAAAACATATGTTCGTTTTTGTCAAGAAGCCAAAAAGAATTTTTTAATTCTTTTTAAAAATATTAAATTCACCATATTTTTTAACCTGTTCTTCTTGTCAAAAGCATCTTAGCATATTATCTGTCCATTAAAACTCCCTCAAAGGCATCCCTCCTTCATCTTTTTCTCCTTGGATCTTTGGCTGTAATGCCCGGATGAACCATCCNGNGANGANAACNCAGNCTGCNNANCGCANNCNGCNTNNCTTAGAATCTGATAGAAATACCATAACACATATAAGAAGCTTTCGCAAGCGGTATTTAATATTCTTCCGGCGGAAATATATGATGTTATATTTTCGTCGGGAAAAATCTGTTTGATATTTTAATTCTCTCCAAAAGTCACCTTACTGCTATATGCCATAATACATCTGCGCATCAAAATCAGAGCCGCAGCAACGGCGCTCTCCCTGATCTTTCCTCTGGTTCCGCTGAAATGGCACTCCTGTACCGTAACCGTACCACAGACGCTGCAGGCAATATAGACAAGACCCACCGGTTTTTCCGGCGNCCCTCCGTCNGGNCCCGCCACACCGGAAACCGAAACCGCAACGTCCGCACGCGTCAGCTGAATCACGCCATTCACCATCTCCTTCACAACCTGACCGCTGACTGCGCCATATTTCTCCAGCGTCTTTCTCTTGACACCGACGATCTTGCGCTTCGCTTTATTCGAATATGTAATATGTCCCATTTTAAAAATTTCAGAAACACCCGGCACATTGATCAACCGCCCTGCCAGAAGTCCTCCGGTACAGGATTCTACCGTTGTCACCGTCAGGTTATTCGCCAGCAGNAGATCGACCACACTCTGCTCCAAGCTNNCCTCCNCNTGGGTGGTATATACTGCGTCCCCAAGTCTTGCCTTGATGTCCTTGATCACAGGCTTAACCAGCTTTTTTGCCTGTTTTTCATCCTCCGCTTTTGCAGTTACGCGAAGATGTACCTCTCCGATCTTGGCATAAGGGGCTACCGTCACTTCCCCCGCGCTACTGATCAGATCATCCAACTGCTGCGCCACATCGCTCTCGCCCATGCCACACACTTTCACCATCGTTGAATAGATCACCTGCGTTGCTTTGCTCTGCAGATAGGGAACCACCGATCTTTCAAACATCAGGCTGAGTTCTTCCGGCGGACCGGGAAGCAGCACCAAGATCTTGCCGTTTTCCTCCATAATGACACCCGGTGCTGTTCCGTTAGTATTTTCAAGCATAATGGCATCCTTCGGCATCATCGCCTGTTTCAGATTGTTCTCCGCCATCGTCTTCCCTTTTTTTGCAAAATACGTCTCAATCTGCTTTTTGGCTTCTTCATTCAGGTAAAGTTCCTTTCCCATCACCTTCGCCGCAGTTTCCTTTGTAATATCATCCTGCGTCGGTCCAAGTCCCCCGCTCAGGATCACAAGCTCCGCCCTATCAAGCGCCTGACGGATACAGCCCTCCAGACGCTGTGCATTATCCCCTACCGTTGTCTGATAAAACATCGGAAATCCCAAAACCGCCATCTTCTCTGCAAGGTAAGCGGCATTTGTATTCACGATATTCCCTAACAATAACTCTGTTCCGACAAATATGGTTTCAGCAGTCATATCTCTTTCCTTATCCTCTCATTTTTTTATACTATTAGGAAAATTGTAAAACTCTTATAAAATTCTTTTCTATTGTGCAACGTTGACAATTCATCGCAGACACGCTTGTGCTGCGCGTCGCACGCAACGGCACTGACGGCATGGCTTCCCAGCACCTTCTTATGAATTTGTCAATGCTGCTCAACTCATAATCTGTGCATGTGCATTTGGAAGGAAATTAGAAATTCTTAACATTCCTTCAAATATCCAGCAATTTCGGAACACGATGTTCCGAAAAGGGGCAACTGAGCCAGGGATGGCGAATTTGCCCCGTTTGCATCCGTCATTTACAACCTGGATCAGGAATGTTTAGAATTTCTTATTTCCGTACAACGGCACATACACAGATTATGATTGAGCAGCTTGCCGCCTCAAAATTTAAAAGGTACCCTTTGACAACCAAATCCTATCAGGCAATTACAAAACTACATAGACCCCTTCATAACCCCTCTGTTTTTGATAAAATAATCGATCATGGAGATCAGCGTCAATGCCAGCGCCAGCCACATGATGACCTCAGTCACCAGAGCAAGCTGTTCAATATCCGCGATCATCAGAATGACCATTGCCATCTGGAAGACCGTCTTAAACTTTCCCCACCAGCTTGCTGCAATCACAATGCCATTGTCAGCCGCCACCAGACGGAAGCCGCTGATTGCAAATTCCCTGCTGATAATAATGATAACAACCCATGACGGCATCTGCCCCAGTTCAACAAATGCGATCATGGCACTGCATACCAGCAGCTTATCCGCCAAGGGATCCATAAATTTGCCGAAGTTCGTGACCAGATGATATTTTCTCGCAATCTGTCCATCCAAAAGATCTGTCAGGCTTGCCGCCGCAAAGATTCCCAGTGCGATCCATCTGCTGTATGCCCCGCCATATCCCGACAATAAAAAGAATAAAAAAAACGGGATCAGTATCACTCGAAATAATGTCAGTTTATTAGGTAAATTCATCCGCCAGTTCTCCAATCAGATCATATTCATTGCTTCCGGTAATTCGGACATTTGTTATCGTACCGCTGTAAAAATCCCTGTCTGTCTCGATAAAGACATTGCCATCAATACCAGGGGCATCCATATAAGTTCTTGCAACGATCACGCCCTCATCGGGAAGACGTCCCTCCACCATAACGGGAAGCACCTGACCAACCATAGCTTCCGCCTTTTCAAATGCAATCTCCTGCTGCAGGAGCATAATCTCTTTCCTGCGAAGTTCTTTCTCCTCCTCCGCAATCTGATCCGGCATCTCTGCCGCCGGTGTATCTTCCTCTGGGGAGTATGTAAATACCCCAAGCCTGTCAAACTCCATCTCATCCACAAAGGAAGCAAGCGTCTCAAACATCTCTCTGGTTTCTCCCGGAAATCCGGTAATCAAAGTTGTTCTGAGACAAATATCCGGTATTTCATAACGCAGCCTTTCTATCGTTTCTCTTAGACTGTTCCTGTTTGTCCTGCGCCCCATCCTCTGAAGGATCTGATCATCTGCATGCTGAATCGGCAGATCAAGATAATGACATATCTTTTTCTCTTCCTTCATCGTTCGGATCAATTCCTCATCGATCTCCTCCGGATAACAGTACATAATGCGTATCCATTCGATCCCATCAATCCTGCACAGCCTTCTGAGCAGCTCCGACAATAATTTCTTTCCATAAAGATCCTGCCCATATACCGTAGTCTCCTGCGCTACAAGAATCAGTTCTTTTACTCCCTGTTCAGCAAGGTTTTCCGCTTCTGCCAGAAGCGCCTCCATCGGTATGGAGCGGTAATGTCCCCTAACCTTCGGGATGATACAATAGGTACAATGCTTATCACAGCCCTCCGCAATCTTCAGATACGCATAATAGCCTCCTGTCGTCAAGATCCTTTTCTTGCCATACAGCGGTTCATGATCGGTTCCCATAACTGCATCCCTGCTCCTGCCGGCAAGAATACTTTCAATCACCGTGATCAGCTGACCAGCTCCCGTCGTCCCGATGACCGCGTCCACCTCCGGAATCTCCTCATGGATCTCCTTCGCATAACGCTGCGCCAGACAACCGGTCACGATCAACGCCTTACATCTTCCCTGCTCTTTCAATGCCCCCATCTCAATCAGGGTATTAATGCTTTCCTGCTTTGCATCCATGATAAAACAGCAGGAATTGACAATAATGATATCCGCTTCTGCTTCGTCATCCGTAATCTGATACCCGGCATCCACAAGCATGCCCAGCATCATTTCACTATCAACCAGATTTTTATCACATCCCAGAGAAATCAGCAATACGTTCATAAAAAGAGAGCTCCCACACTGCAATCCAAAAATAGCGCGTCCTTGAACACATTCAAAGAACACGCTATCATGGCTGTATTAATCCTCGTCGCCAAGTATTTTTATCTTTGATTCATTTAGTTCTTCTACCGCCACGGACAAGGGTTTCTTCCCCTTGCTGTAAACCAGCGTCTCATCGCCCGCAATGATCTGCCTTGCTCTTTTTGCCGTCGCCATAACGATGGAATAGCGGCTTGCAACAACCGGTTCTTCTCCCGGCTCAACCTCACTGTTTACCACTTCCATAAGATCTGTGTAAGATGGGTGTAACATAATTCATTCTCCTTATTATTTNTTTCCGGCTCATTTCAGCCAATTCGTTCCGTATGCCCCTGATAAACGCCTCATTGCGTACCGGCGTTAACCGGGCGGCATTGATCACTTCATGGGTTTTGCTGATGCAGTCATCCAAGGAATCATTGACGATGACATAATCATACTGCCCGATTCCTTCCGCCTCCTCCGCCGCTCTGCGCATCCGCTTTTCTACGACCTCCGGCGTCTCCGTTCCTCTGCCCACCAGCCGTCTTTTCAGTTCTGCCGCGGAAGGCGGTACGATAAACAGAAGAAGCACCGACGGAAACTGTTTTTTGATCTTAAGCGCCCCCTGGATCTCGATCTCCAGAATGACATCCTTGCCCTCTTTTAACTGCTGTTGTACGTACTTTTTAGGCGTTCCGTAATAATTATCGCAGTAAGAAGCATATTCGATCAGACCGCCGTTCTCTATTTCCTCTTCAAAACGTTTTCTATCGACAAAGAAATAGGAAACTCCTTCTTCTTCTCCGGGACGCGGCTGCCTCGTCGTCATGGAGACAGACAGCGCATACTGCTCATACCGCTCCATCAGTCCCTTGACCACACTTCCCTTACCGGTTCCGGCAAATCCTGATATCACTACAAGAATTCCTTCACGTTTCACCTATTTCACCGTCCTCTGCCTGTGCCCTGCCCATGATCGTCTCCGGCAGGAGTGCGGAAAGAACCACCTGCTGATTTTCCATCACAATCACCGCTTTGGTTTTTCTCCCCTGGGTCGCATCAATCGCAAGACCGTTTTCCTTCGCGTGCTGTACCAGACGCTTGATCGGCGCGGCATCGGGACTTACGATCGAAATGATCTTCTCTACATTTACAACATTACCGTATCCAATGTGAATCAGTTTACTCACTCAAGCGTCCTCAACTATTCAATATTCTGAATCTGTTCGCGTACCTTCTCGATCTCTGTTTTTAACTCGATCCCGTAAGCCGAAAGATTCAGGTCATTTACTTTAGAAAGAATTGTATTGGCTTCCCGGTTCATCTCCTGAGCGATAAAATCAAGCTTGCGTCCTATGCTTCCGCCGTCCATCAACGTCTTTTTCGTTGTTTCGATATGGCTGCGCAGCCGGACAATCTCCTCATCCACACAGACCTTGTCCGCAAAGATCGTGACCTCTGTCAGCAGACGCCCTTCATCAATCTGCACATCGGAAAGCATCTCTTTTATCTTTGCCCGAAGCTTTTCCTGATATTCCCTGATGATCTCCGGCGATTTTGACGCAATCTCATCTACCACCTTCAACATCCCGTCCAGCTTACCGATCAAATCATTTTTAAGATTCTCGCCTTCCCGCTGTCTGGCATCTACAAATGCCTCAGCAGCGCCCCTCAGCGTCTTTTCCAGAAGTCCCCAGAGCTTATCTTCATCAATCGGCTGCTCCTCCATCGTAAATACTTCCGGATAACGGGAAAGCGTGGATACACGAATGTCATCCTCCAGTCCGAATTCCTCTTTCATCTGCTTCAAATACGAAAGATACTCCGACGCAATATCATGATTGTATTTAATGGTGACATTTTCTTCCGTATAATTCTCAAAAGTGATAAAAATATCCACCTTGCCCCTCTGGACGTACTCCTTCATCAGATTACGAATAGACGATTCAAAAAAATTCAGCTTTTTCGGCATCTTAATATTCTCATCAAGATACCGGTGATTGACCGCCTTCATTTCTACCGTAAATTTACGGCCGTCCTCCTCCATCTCGCAGCGTCCAAATCCAGTCATGCTTTTTATCATTTTATCCATTCCCCCATCTGTATTCCCAGCAGTCCCCTGCTCCCCATCATATATCCTTGCCCGGATTGTTTTTATAAATGCCGGAATCTTATCTGTAACAGTTCTGTCTTTCTGCGAAAAGAAGCCTTGCGATCAAACAAGACTTCTTCAGCAGAGTCCAATCGGAGTGACAAGATTCGAACTTGCGGCCTCCGCGTCCCTAACACGGCGCTCTAGCCAAACTGAGCCACACCCCGCCACGATTTCAAAAACTCACGGAGTTAATTATAAATAATCTCCTATAAAAAGTCAAGACATTTCCAGAAAATCCACAAAAAAGGGAAACCTCCGGTCTCCCTTTTTTATGTTTTCCTTTACTTATAAACATACCCCATATTGGTCTTCACAAAATTCTTCAATTTTTCCTTTGCTTTCTGATGTCCCTGATTAGCTGCCTTGGCATAATACTGGTATGCCTGCTCATGATCCTTGGTTACGCCCTTGCCAAAAGTGTAACAATAACCCAGAACATAATTGGCATTTTTCTCGCCTTCTTCCACTGCCTGCTTCGCATAAGAAATCGCCTCCTCATACATCTCCTGAGTCGGCTTGATGCCATAATCGCGGTCAGGGTCGCTTAAGCATATCGCAATCCTGTATTTTGCAAATCTGTCATTGCCAAGGCTCTCCAGTAATTTTTTATACCACTCTACCGCCTGTTTCGGATCCTTCTTTACACCGGTTCCGAAATCATAGCTGACTGCCACATTACGGATTGCCCGTTCATTGCCTTCCTTAGCTGCCTTTTCATTCCATGTAAACGCCGTCTTGGTGTCCTTCTTTACGCCTTCGCCATACAGATAGCAGTTGCCCACCATCGCCATCGCATCCACATCACCAAGCTCCGCACATTTTAGATAATACTTAAATGCTTCCGCAGGATTCTTCTTCACACCGATGCCCTCAAAATGGATCCGCGCCAGAATCATATTTGCCAGCATCTGATCTTCCGGATATTTCTTCATCAAGCTCTCATCCTCAAGAGCTTCTTCCAGCTTCTTCTTCAATTCCTCCGGATCTTCCGGAAGCTCCTTACGGTTCCGCAGACACCACTCAGCCATATAGATCTTTGCCCGGTTCTTTCCATGCTCACTTGCATCTTTTAAAAGCGGCGCTGCAAGCTTAAATGACTTTTCCTGATAATAGAGGATGCCTAAGATTTCCTCAATCTCGCTCAGTGTCTCTGTCATCTCTTTACCATCCGCAGGCTTACCGGCCTTCTGGTCATACATATGAAACTTATCTAATGCCGCCTCAAGATCTGTCCTTGCTGTCTCTACGGATTTTTTTGCCTTATTTAAAGCCTTTGTGCCCATATCCATTGCTTCGGCACGCAATTCTTCAATCTCTTTTTTCCTGCGCTCCTCTTCCGCCTTTTTGCGCTCTTCCTCGGCTTTACGCGCAGCTTCTTCCTCTGCCCGCTTACGTTCTTCTTCCGCCTTGATGCGTTCTTCCTCGGCCTTACGCGCCGCTTCTTCTTCCGCTTTGATGCGTTCTTCCTCGGCCTTACGTGCAGCTTCTTCCTCTGCCCGCTTACGCTCTTCTTCCGCCTTGATGCGTTCTTCCTCGGCCTTACGCGCTGCTTCTTCCTCTGCCCGCTTACGCTCCTCTTCCGCCTTGATACGTTCTTCCTCGGCTTTACGCGCCGCTTCTTCTTCCGCTTTGATGCGTTCTTCCTCGGCCTTACGCGCTGCTTCTTCCTCTGCCCGCTTACGCTCTTCTTCCGCCTTNTTGCGTTCTTCCTCGGCTTTACGCGCCGCTTCTTCTTCCGCCTTTTTGCGTTCTTCCTCTGCCTTGCGCGCTGCTTCTTCTTCCGCACGCTTACGCTCTTCTTCCGCCTTGATACGTTCTTCCTCGGCCTTACGCGCCGCTTCTTCTGCTGCTCGCTTGCGTTCTTCTTCCGCCTTGATACGTTCTTCCTCAAACTTACGCGCCGCTTCCTGCTCTGCTTTCCTGAGTTCTTCCTCGGCACGCTTAAATTCTTCCCTTGCTCTCCGGACAGCTTCTTCTTCCTCTATCCTCCGTCTTTCTTCTTCTTTCCATATCGCTTCCTGATCCGTCTTTGATCCCTCTGACTGAACGGCAAACAACGGATTCTTGTTCTCGTCAGACGCCATGACGACTGGACGCCACGCAGTTGCAGATTCCGCCACCATTTCCACAGGCTGCTCCACTGTGCTTTGCGCTTCTGCAGGCTGCTTTGCTTCTTTCAGAAAATCCAGCTCCACTTCTGCCGGAACTTCCTTCTTTTCATTTAAAAATGATAAGGAAATATCTCCTTCGTTTAATTTTCCGCATTTGGGGCAGAACTTTGCTTTAGCGTCCATCGCAACGCCGCAATACACGCAAAACTTTGTTTTTGCAGATGTTTCAATAAAAGCTGTCCCTCCGCATTTGCCACAGAATCTGTCCTTTCTACCGATTTTTGTTCCACATTGCGCACATACCTTCACTTGTAACACCCCCGGTTATTTTCTATTTTTTGCTATTCATTTTCCCTTATTCACACTCCAAAGCACCGATACACTATGTACATCGTTGCGAGGCATTATTATCGCGCCTCATCTCTCATATTATTCCCTTATTGCTTCAGGTACATTATATAATAAATCTCTTCTAATGAACATCATTTTTATTATATTTATTTAAAAATCTTCTGCCTGTGCAGGCTCTTTCCCTAGTTCATAAAGCCCCTCGGCTTAATGGGAATTAATGGTAACATATAATCTGCGCGACCCAAATGCCACCGCTGCCTCATGAGATTCAAAATAAATATCAATATGATTCTGCCTGACAGCACCGCCACAATCCTCCGCAATATAATCACCCATACCGTCAATATGCACGCTTGTGCCATAAGGAATGAGCATCGGATCCACAGCAATCGTCCTCCCCTGCTGCGGAATCGTTCCCGTTGCTGTACGTGCTTCACGCCCTGTCACCTCCGGGCTGTAATTTCCACAACAGATCCTGCATGAGCAGTATGCCGTCACCGTAAATAAAACCGGTTCCGCCCCAAGTCTTGACAAATCGGCCTTATCAACGAGAACATCCTCCAGTACATATCCCGTAATACCGTTATACTGCACCATGGTATATCCGCCTGCAGTCTCTCCAAGACTGATCACGTCTGCCCCGGCGGGAAGCGTCGTAATCCAACCTCCTTCCGCGGAAGGAGACGTCCTCATATTAGCACGGCTGCGAATCTCATAAGCCGTACCTTCTGAAATACCCCCTGCCGGCCGTACCGCAGCTTCCGCCTGCGCAGCGGAGGCTATGATCGTCTGCACCTCAATCATATCAGATACAGCCGCTACATCTTCTACTTCTACCGCGATTGGCGTTGACACTTCATTCCTGTTAGCCAAAATCCCACTCTGTGTCATCAGCGTTATTCCATTGTTATTTCTTCCCCCATCGCTATTCTGCATCTCCGGCGTTGTAACCGTAGATGCAATACCGCTGTCGAAAGTCATGGAATCTTCCAAGTCCAAAAGCTTTGTATAAATATACCCCGTCTGCCCCTGGTAGGAGATATGTGTAAATCCATTTTCCCCTTCATCCAAAAAGGTAACCATGGCTCCCTCCGGAACAGTCTGGATTTTCCTCGTCTCTATGGAAGGTCCATCACGCAGATTGGCATTGACCAACACTTCTATCTTACGTGTCTCCGGCATCTGCGCACCAACGTAAGCATTCGTCAGACTGCCAAGTCCCGATACGCTGCCCACAAGCATTAACTGACTGTGTTCATTTACTACATCGCCCGCCTGATGATCCCTTCGTCCGGATGCGGAAGCCTCCGCTGTGGGCTGTACCGCCTGTGTGGGCTGTGCCGCTTGTGTAGACTGTACCGACTGTGCAGACTGTACCGGTTGTGCAGACTGTACCGGTTGTGCAGACTGTACCGGTTGTGCAGACTGTACCGGTTGTGCAGACTGTGCGGACCGTGCCGGCTGCGAAGACTGTACCGGCTGCGAGGTTACAATCTTACGGATACATCCGGAATAAATATATCCTGTCACCCCTTCATAAATGATCTCGCTAAATTCCTGATCATCCGTTCCCAGACATCTGACTACCGCCCCCTGCGGGATCGTCATCACCCAGGCGCCCTCGATCGACGGCTCGGCGCGCATATTGGAACGCGCAAGAACTTCATATGTATTATTGTTATCTGTATCTATACCCCGGTTCTCTGCGGCTGTCACCACGATCCCAGGATACAATAGAAGAAATGCCAGAATTACTGCCAAGCATTTTCTCACCATTGAATTCATAGTTACCCTCCCTGCCGTATCCAAACGCAGACACAGCTTATGGTAATCCTATTATTTTGGATAATATCATCATATAGTTTCATTTCGCTTATGTCAACCGCTAGATAATGGGGATGAAAATGCCATTTTTTTACATATTTAGTGGCTTACAAGCTTTAATAAATTTCCATATAATAAGAAAACAATAAAATTAAAATTAATGAAAAAAATAATTGACAAGCAACCGATGATGTAGTATATTATGAATTGTCTGTGAGAGCAATCAACAGATATAGATGCGCGATAGTGGTGCAGTTGGTAGCACACGACCTTGCCAAGGTTGAGCTCGCGGGTTCGAGTCCCGTCTATCGCTCTATAACGGGGGTTTGACAATATCTTGTTTTTGTTGTCAAATCCTTTTATTTTGTCAAGAATCCTTAAATATCCCAATAACTATTGATATTCATACCGACGATGATGGGAAGACCACACGATTTTTTCTGGCAAATAACCCAATAAATCAAAGGAGAAAAACATGATCACAAAAACACTTAAAATAGAAAAGGTTATGGGTGTGGATATGATTCCGTATCTGGTACAGTCAGCATGCCATTATGAGTCTTCCCTGCATATTATTGATCAGGACAAAAAGATCAATATGAAAAGCATTATGGGGATGTCGATCCTTAAATTAACAGAGGGTAAAACTCTCGAACTGACCGCCGACGGCGTTGATGAAGAAAAAGCGATCGAAGAACTGGCAGGTTGTTTCTTAAGATAAGCCGGTTAGCAATACAGAAAAACAAAATATCAGGACAACACAAAATAAAAACAGAACGTAATCTGGCAATGCCGTTTTACGTTCTGTTTTTTCCATCCCAGCTCTGCGGATTCTAATCCGCCATCTTGATCGTATAGATTCTGGTAAGAGATTCATCTATCCGCTCTTCCGTAAGCGTACCGTCAGCAACCGCCGCCAGCACTGCCGCATATGCCTCCGAAAAATTAGCCGGCTTCATGATCATATCAGCTCCCGCCTGCAGCGCCATAACTGCCGCTTCACCGGAAGAATAATGATCCGTGATCGCTTTCTGATCCATATCCGCTGTAATAACATCTCCCTGAAAACCTAATTCCCCCCGCAGAACATCTGTGATCATCACAGAAGACAGAGAACAGGGAACTTCTTCCCCTACCGTCATATTAGACACCNTGACCATCTGCGCTCCCGCCGCAAACCCGGCCGAAAAGGGCAGAAAATCAGAAGAACGCATTTCATCCAAAGTTTTTCCTGCAACCGCCGTGCCATTCGCCGGATCGCCGGAAGCCGATCCCTGACCCGGAAATGCCGTCAGACAAGTAATAACGCCAAAATCGCTCTGCCCACTCACCGCTGACGGAATCATGGAAGCCACAATATCTGCATCTGTATTAAATGCGCGATTACCCAGATAGGATCCTTCCGCCGACACATCGCATACCGGTCCAAGATTCACGTCAACCCCATATTCCTTCAAATAAGAACCTATCGTCAGATATGCCTGATATGCGTTGCCCGTATCTCCGGAAGTCCCGATCTCTCCTGCCGCCTGCTGTGCCGCAACGCCGGTTGCATTGCCGGCAATGACATTGACCGCACCTTCCTCACGCACGACGATCCAAACCTCCGACGTATATAATTCCTGATACATATTTTTTGTATTTGTGATCATCGTTTTAAACTGATCTGCATTCTGAACATTTCTTTCCGAGTATACGATACCACCTACCGCATATTCCCCCAGAGCGGAACGCGTCCCATCTCCGGCCTGGGTCGCTGTCGTTACTCCGGTAATAGACTCCGGCGTAACAATAAACAGATTCGCTACTTTTTGTTCCAAAGTCATGGAACTGATACGGGCTGCAATCTCCTCCTGTAATGGATCCACCGGATCCGGAACCGGCACCTCATCCGACGATACCACATCTTCCGGCGTAGCAATCACACCTGAATTGTTCCCTGACTCCGTGTCAACAATCTGATTGCCCGAAATAATACTCTGCTGATTTCCTAATTTAATATGCTCTATCAAAAACCGGACGCCAAAATATCCACCCGTAAATACACCTATGATCAAAAGTACCAGCACCAGATATGCGATCACCTGATTTCTGATCCTTCTCCTCCGCCGTTCTTCCCTGCGGGTATCCTTGCGCGAATCCCGAAGGGATTCACGCTGATCCCTTCCGGCATTTTGATTTCTTCCGGAACTGTTTTCTTTCCCCATGATCTATAACCGCGCCTTTCCATTTCCCAGCTAATATCTGCATTAAATGAGTAACCGAATATCCCATCGCCCATCTGTCCGACAGATATTGACAGATATCGACATATACAACCGATACAATCATACCATTTCTATGGAAGTTACGCAAGATAAAAATGTTATGTAAATCTTAAAATACAAAAAACAGCGAATTGTTTTCCGCTATAAAACAATTCACTGTTTTGCTTTTTCCTATTTTCAACACCCTAAGCACTATAAAATATTCTATCAGTCTGCCAACCCAAAGATATCATGGGCCGCATTAACTGCCTTCTCCACTTCCTTCTCGTCGATCAGCACCGTAACGCGGATCTCCGAAGTAGAGATCATCTTGATGTTGATATTACTGTTGTATAAGCACTCAAACATCTTTGCAGCCACGCCCGGATTGCTCATCATACCGGCACCGACGATAGATACCTTGGCAACACCTTTTTCGCACTCCAGCTTCTGATATTTCAGTCTTGATTTGTTCTCCTCGATTACCTGTACGGCATCATCCGCATAATCTCCGACTACTGTAAATGCGATATCCTGCGTATTGTCACGCCCTACGGACTGCAGGATCATATCGACGTTGATATTGGCTGACGCCAGGGCATCAAACAGGCGGAACGCGGTTCCCGGCTTATCGCTCAACCCCACCACTGAAATCTTTGCACAGTTCTTATCAGACGCCACTCCACTGATTAACATTCTCTCCACTTTTACTTCCTCCTTCAATACTGTTCCTTCTTCATTGGTCAGACTGGAGCGAACCACCAGCTGAACACCATATTTCTTTGCCATTTCTACCGAGCGATTGTGAAGCACACCCGCCCCAAGCGTTGCAAGATCAAGCATCTCGTCATATGTGATCTCCGTAAGTTTCCTTGCATTCTTTACAATACGTGGATCCGCCGTATAGACACCGTCCACATCAGTATAGATCTCACAGGCGTCCGCCTTTAACGCCGCCGCCAGAGCAACCGCCGTGGTATCGGAGCCACCGCGTCCAAGCGTCGTATAATCCCCGTACTTATTAATGCCCTGAAATCCCGTAACGAGCACGATCTTTCTCTGATCCAGCTCATGCCTTATCCGTTCCGTATCAATCCTCTTCAGTCTTGCATTGGAGTAATTGGACGTCGTGTGCATCGCCACCTGAAATGCATTCAACGAAATCGCCGGAACGCCGAGCGCATCAAATGCCATCGCAGCCAACGCCACACTGGTCTGCTCTCCCGTCGTCAAGAGCATATCCATCTCACGCTTTGAGGGATTATGATTGATATTCCTCGCCATTTCGATCAGCTCATCTGTCATTTTTCCCATTGCGGAAAGGACGACCACAACATCATTGCCTTTCTGGTACTCGTCGATACACCGCCTTGCCACATTATATATCCTTTCCTTGTTAGCAACCGAAGTACCGCCAAATTTTTTTACGATTAACATATTCCTGCCTTCTTTCCTTTCTTACATTGATTATATCCATACTTCATATTTATTATTTTCTGATCATTCCGATGATCTCAGGGATTTTTTCTGCCGCGTTCATATATTCCTGCTCACTCATCTCTCCCGTCAGGACGGCAAACTCATCCGCCGCTTCAGGTATCTGCACGACCTGTATCCCGCCAAATGCCGCTTCCGCCTTTTGCTGCATCACATCAGGCATCCCCTTTATCCTGACAAGATACTGCTGCCGGAACACCCCGTTATCCGTCAGCTTCTTTTCCGTCTCATCCCATGCTGCCGGAATGCTGCCGCCAAGCTTCTTAACACACTCCACCACATCCCCGACGACTGCGCTTGCGGTAGGAAGCTTGCCCGCGCCCCTTCCGTAATAAAGAGAAGTGTCCAACATATTGCTGTGCAGCTGGATTCCGTTAAATACGTCATTAACACCGGCAATCGGACTATCCGCCGGCACAAGCCTGGGACTTACCATAGCGAACTCGCCTTCCCTGGTAATCACGGAAAGACCGATCAATTTGATCTTGCAGTCAATCGCTTTCGCATATGCAAAATCCTTTGGCGTGATTTTAGTAATACCCTCTGTATAGATCTGCTTGTAATCCACGTTATGTCCGTACAATATGGAGGAAAGGATTGCTATCTTCCTACAGGCGTCATGGCCTTCGATATCCGCCGCCGGATTACGCTCCGCATAGCCAAGCTCCTGCGCCTCCTTTAATATAATATCAAATGCCGCGCCGTCACGTTCCATTTTAGTCAGGATATAATTTGTGGTCCCGTTTAAAATGCCTTCGATCCGGTCGATCTTTTCCGCCGTCAGCGCGTCATTCATCGTGCGTATGATGGGAATGCCGCCGCCAACACTTGCTTCAAACAGATAACTGCACTGATGCTCTCCCGCGATCCGCATCAGTTCTGCGCCGTGCGCTGCCACCAGTTCTTTATTGGAAGTGCATACGCTCTTTCCGCTCATCAGCGCCTTCTTGGTAAATGTATATGCCGGCTCAATGCCGCCCATCGTCTCACAGATTACTTTGATTTCAGGATCTGCAAGGATCACCTCCACATCATGCACGATCCTTTCCTGGATCGGATCTCCCTGAAAGTTCCTGATATCCAATACATATTTTACATGGATCCCGTCTCCTGCCCTTCTGGCGATCTCCTTCTGGTTGGTCTCTATGACTTCCACAACACCGCTGCCCACAGTGCCATATCCAAATACTGCAATCTGTACCATACGACTACCTTACCTTTCCTGATTACCATCTAAAAACATAAAACATACTTAAATACATAAAACTGATATAAATACATAAAATAGATGTATTAGAGCAGCACGCTCTAAATATCCTGCTATGAGAAAGAAAATCTCATAACGTCAAGATTTTACCATAATTATCAGACATGCGCAATAAAAAGTTCTTTTCTTTTATAAGATTTTATATTACAATATGGTTAAAATATATTTAGTTTGTTCAACATCTGAAAGGAGACAGGGTTATGGCAAAGAAAAGTGGGAAAGTGATATTCTGGGGGCTTATAATCGGTGCAGCAGCGGCGGGAACATATCATTATCTTCAAAATAAAAAGAAAGCGGCGACAGCCGAAGAATTTGATAATTTTGAGGATGCCGCTGATGACACACAGACAAAGGACCGCCATTATGTTCCTTTGAATCTTGACGATGCAAAGGCATTTGTCAGCAGCACCATCGACAAGGCAAAAGAGGCCGTTTCCAAAGTCAGCAAAAAACTGCAAAAGGAAGATGTCGAGAACGACGTGATCATCGATGATATTTTTGATGACAGTTTTGACGACAGCGATAATAAGACGGACGACGCAGATAACGCAGACACATCAGCAGCCCGGACACCTGATGACGCACCGGCAAAGGATTCCTCCACTACCGAAGATTTCTTTGATGACGCGCAGTAAAACAGTATTATAGCAGGCTTTCATCAGCATTTCCTTAATTGCCGCATTTCGCAAAAGAATAAACGCTATATTGAGAGTTAAGAAAACCACCACATTACTTCATATGGAAGTTATGTAGTGGTTTTTTGTGTTGTTCATTTTCTCTAATTGGTCCGGCATTTTCGCGCCCTATTTCATACGCGTCTTCAATTCCTCCAGTACTGCCTCAGCCTGACTTCTATGTACCTTAGTCGTTTTCGGGGAGGAAAGGATCGTTGAAAGGATTCTTTTGGCTTTGGCATANTCTNCGGCNTCNATATTTAAAACTGCCAGCATATAATCCAGCGTTTCATCATTCATTCCGGCATATGGCGGTGTTTCCGCAGTCATCGCCTTGGTAAACCCCTCCAATGCAATCTTCTGGTTTTCCCGTTCCTGAGCCTTAAGCTTCTCTATTGTTTCTTGGTATTCTTTCGTATCCTCCGGCAGCGTTTCCTGCATACCCCTGTAAATCCAAGACAGTTTCAGCGCAATATATGCTTTTTCACTATCCTTCGCCTGACGTACCACTGCATTCATCAGCGCCAGCTTATAACGCATCACGGCTTCTTCATAGGTTATGACGACGCCTTCCATCTTCATCGGCTTAAACCTTGGCATGATATTTTCCCGGAGCAGGTTACGATGGNGTCTNNGCATCGGTNCGTGAAATTTGGTCAANNTGGCATATCCGNATTTATTGNAAANCACAACATCATATTTTAAAGTGTCCACGCCTTCATTACGTGGCCGCAGATCCAGATCATGTCCATAATTTCTAATTTTATTATGACGTATGATTGACTGCTTAAATTCCGCATCACACACCGGGCACTCAAATGTCTTCTGCAGCAGGTAATCTTCCTCGTTGATTACTGCATTCCCGCCATTTTCCCTATTATTTCCCTCATCTTTTTTTTCTTTTTTGCTTTCAAAAATATCTGCATTTTCCAGACTACCCAGTCCAAGCGACTCCAATCCACTAAGAATTGACATACATTAACCTAACCTTTCCTGATAATCTCAATCATATTATTTCCCATGCCGCCTTCGGCGGCTCAATACTTCTACCATTAAAACATTTTTCCGTCATTTTGGCAATACAAAAGAACTCTTTAACCCAACGATCCGGTTAAACACCGGCGCATCCGGTNTGGAATCCCTGCAGTCCACACAGAAAAATCCCTGTCTGACAAACTGGAAGCTCTCATACGGCTTCGCACCCGCAAGAGAAGGTTCCAGACAACATTCCTTTAATTCAATCAGAGAATTCGGATTCAGATTGATGCTGCCGTCTTCCTCATTATAAACGCCCTTCTCTTCATCAACAAGATTCTCATATAAACGGACTGTCGCTTTTACTGCATAGGGTGCCGGAACCCAGTNGATCGTTCCCTTGACCTTTCTTGCGTTAAATCCGCTGCCCTGCTTCGTCTCCGGATCATATGTGGCATGAACAACTGTCACCCTGCCGTTTTCATCCTTCTCAAAACCGGTACAGGTAACAAAGTATGCGCTCATCAGTCTGACCTCATTGCCCGGAAACAGGCGGAAATATTTCTTTGGAGGATCTTCCATAAAATCTTCCCTGTCAATATAAAGTTCCCTGCAGAACGGCACCTTTCTGCTGCCCAGAGATTCATTTTCCAGATTGTTGGGTATCTCCAGTTCCTCTACCTGCCCCTCCGGATAATTGTCAATGACCAGCCGGATAGGATCAAGCGCTGCCATCACACGGGGACGCTTCAGTTTCAGATCCTCCCGGATGCAGTATTCAAGCATGGCATAATCTGCCGAAGCATTGGCTTTGCTGACGCCGCACAATTCCACAAAACGCTGGATCGACTCCGGTGTAAATCCACGCCTCCTAAGCGCTGCAATGGACACCAGTCTCGGATCGTCCCAGCCGTCCACGATGCCATCTTCCACCAGCTTCTTTATATAACGCTTTCC
>WFLX010361921.1_pt1 | contig 19661 bp, 21 predicted proteins | sample 4967041 | NCBI WGS metagenome assembly WFLX01 (sample SAMN12857096, study PRJNA449069) | gut metagenome | isolation source: stool from male and female vole | host: Microtus ochrogaster | place: USA:Florida | collected 2017
AAGGGCAGAGTCCGATACAAAAATAGCCGTCTGCCATGGTTGCATGAGCGGACGGATATCTTTGTATCGGCCGCGCGAAGAGAACGAGAAAGCCGAAGGCTTTCGAGTCTGCCCTTAAGTGGGCAGAGCCGAGCGAAGCGAACGAGAAAGCCGGAGGCTTTCGAGTCTGCCCTTAAGTGGGCAGAGCCGAGCGGGTCTGCCTATGGAAGTTATACAGACAAGTAATGCAATGGAGGTAGCAGAATGAACCGGAGAAATAGGCTGCTGGTGATGACTGTGGGATTCTTATTAAGCCCGCTTCTTTTCTCAGCAGAGGAAATAACCGTTCAGGCGAGCGAGCGAGAGAGTTATGATTTTCCAAGCACGGGAATTGCAGAGGTATTGGATCCCAGTGTGTCCGCCAGTGACAGCAGTTATACCAGTGTAGATGCAGAAAATCAGACAAATTTGAACATTAATGAGAAATTTGAAGCAGAGCGGGAGCGGATGGAGCAGGAGCTGACCATGGCAAATGTGCAGAATGCTCTGAACATCCGCGCTGAAGCAAGCGAGGAGTCTGAAAAAGTCGGACTCCTGTATAAGGACTGCGGAGGAAAAATTTTGGACCAGAAGGACGGCTGGACAAAGATTCAGTCCGGAAATGTGATCGGCTGGGCAAAGGACGAATACCTTCTTTTCGGCGAAGATGCTAAGGAGATGGCGGAGGACGTAGGGAACTGGATTGTAACCTTGGATGTAGGTGCTGTCCGTGTTCGGATGGAGCCCAATACAAAGTCTGATGTCTATGGCCTTTTGGCTTATGAGGATTCCGTAGAATTTATTGAAACAGTGAATGATAAGTGGATCAGCGTTGAGTATAACGATGAGATCGGCTATGTCAACACGGATTACATCAATGTTAAGTTTCATATTGATGAAGGGGAAACTATGGATGTGATTCGGATTCGTGAACGGGAAGAGGCGGAACGTAAGAGAAAGGCGAACCGCGGTGCAGTGGCAGCCGATGCAGATGAACTTCGCCTTTTGGGAGCGCTCATTTACTGCGAGGCAGGAAACCAGTCCTATGAAGGAATGCTGGGTGTAGGTGCAGTCGTTATGAACCGTGTGAGAAGCGGTGCTTATCCCAATACCATACATTCTGTTATTTATGCATCCGGACAGTTTACACCTGCCATGACGGGAAAGGTGGCAAGAGTGTATGAGGGAAATGTCCCTGATCTTTGCCTTCAGGCAGCACAGGCGGCAATTAACGGTGAAACTACGGTAGGAGGTGCAACTCACTTCAGACGCGCAGGAAAGAGAGAAGGGTACGTGCTGGGAGACCATGTATTCTGGTAAACCAGGATATGAAGGTTTAAGATGGAGATAGTAGAAGGAACAGGAACTTTGTCTGAAAGGTGAAGGGACTGTTCCTTTTTTGAATTTAACGTTTAGCTGGTTTACCCATAGGACCTAAACGACCACTCGGATAAAAACAAATTCTACGCGCCATACTGGCGCTGAGCACTGCTCGATAAAGCGTTCGCGAATTGCTTCCTTAAGAATTTGTTTTTATCCGAGTTACTTTTTTGGCTAACTGAAAACCAGCTAAAGACTCAACTATAGTCGCCTAATCCACTGTCTGACTATTTGCTAAAGAGTGGAACATTCAACCTTAGTGAAGTTCCTAGTTGGGCGTTGCGTTATTCGATAACCCAGCTCAGATGAAAAGAAATCCTTGAGGAAACAATTCGCGAACGCTTTATCGAGCGTGTTGACGAGAGGATTTCTTTTCACCTGAGCGGATGTCTCGCATATGCATACCCAAGTTAAACGTTAATTTGAAATGTCCACTCGATTCCATTTTTTATTCATTGCGTCCTTTCCGGTTGTGTAGTAAAATAAACTTTGATAGTTATAGTAAACGACATAATAAATTTCTGTTTTCGGCTCTTGCAAAATCCATATGCGCAAGCTTTTGCAAGGCCAAAAGCGAAATTTCTAATGTCGTTAACTATATGTATGTGAGAAGAATATGGCATTTCACATATATCAGGGAAGAGATAAGGAGGTTTCGTATGAATATGACAACGATCTGGCTCATTGTTTTTGTTGTCTGTATTGTAGCTGAGATCATATCCATGGGACTTACCACGATCTGGTTTGCGGGAGGTGCACTGGTTTCAACGGTGGTAGCAGCCATAGATGGACCGCTTTGGCTGCAGATTACGGTTTTTGCAGTGGTATCTCTGGTTCTTTTGTATTTTACCCGTCCTATTGCGGTAAAATATTTTAACAAAGACCGTGTGAAAACTAATGCGGAAAGTCTGGTAGGAAAGCAGGCCATCGTGATCAGTGAGGTTGACAATCTGCAGGGAATCGGACAGGTGACGGTAGGCGGCCAGGAATGGAGCGCACGGACGACAGAGGAAGGGATTACCCTGCCGGTAGGAAGTGTTGTGATTATTCGTGCAATCAGCGGCGTTAAGCTGATGGTAGAAGAAAAAAAATAAAAATGCTTATAGGGGGCGACCCCGGAAAGAAGAGGTTTTAAATGGGATATTTTCTTATTGTTGTANTTATTTTGTTACTTGTCATNGCAGCNTNNTGTGNGAAAATCNTNCNTCNGNCTAATGCGTATGTAGTAGANAGACTGGGANCNTATCAAGGAACATGGNCTGTAGGACTTCACATTAAAATGCCGATCATTGACAAGGTTGCCAAAAAGATTAATTTGAAAGAGCAGGTTGTGGACTTTGCACCCCAGCCGGTAATCACCAAGGATAATGTAACTATGCGGATTGATACTGTTGTATTTTTCCAGATCACAGATCCGAAGATGTTTGCTTATGGCGTTGAAAATCCGATTATGGCGATTGAAAATCTGACAGCAACCACCCTTCGTAATATCATTGGTGATCTGGAACTGGATCAGACTCTTACTTCTAGAGAGACCATTAACACAAAGATGAGAGCATCTCTTGATGAAGCAACCGATCCTTGGGGTATCAAGGTAAACCGTGTGGAACTTAAGAATATCATCCCTCCCGCAGAGATTCAGAATGCCATGGAGAAACAGATGAAAGCAGAGCGTGAGAGACGTGAAGCTGTTACCCGTGCAGAAGGTGAAAAGAAAGCAAGCGTAACCGTTGCAGAAGGTAAGAAAGCGGCAGCGATTCTGGAAGCAGAGGCTGAGAAGCAGTCTGCAATCCTTCGTGCAGAAGCACAGAAGGAAAGGATGATCCGCGAGGCAGAAGGTGAAGCGGAAGCAATCTTAAAGGTACAGCAGGCAACCGCAGACGGTATCCGCATGATCCGTGAAGCCGGAGCTGATGAGTCTGTACTCCGCATTAAGAGCCTGGAAGCTTTTGAGAAGGCAGCTGACGGCAAGGCAACAAAGATTATTATCCCGTCAGAAATTCAGGGATTGGCAGGACTTGCAGCATCGATGAAAGAACTGGTAAGTGATAAATAAAACAGGGCAGAGGATAAACCAATGGATTTAAAGGGCAGAAATTTTTTGAAGCTCCTTGATTTCACACCGGAGGAGATTTTGTATTTGGTGGATCTGGCAGCAGAACTTAAGGATAAAAAGAAAAAGGGTATACTGACACAGGATATGCATCGGNGCAAGAATGTAGCGTTGATTTTTGAANAANNNAGTACCNGGACCAGATGCTCCTNTGAGGTGGCGGCTCACGATNTGGGGATGGGGACTACTTACCTTGACCCGGCAAGCTCCCAGATTGGCAAGAAAGAAAGCATTGCGGATACGGCAAGAGTGTTGGGAAGCATGTTTGAGGGTATTGAATACCGTGGCTTTGAACAGGAGATCGTGGAAGAACTGGCAAAGTACGCAGGAGTTCCGGTTTGGAATGGACTGACCAATGAATTCCATCCTACTCAGATGCTGGCAGATGTATTGACCATTAAAGAAAAGCTGGGAAGAGTCAAAGGTGTGAAGATGACTTACATGGGAGATGCCCGTTACAATATGGGAAATTCCCTGATGGTGGTGTGTGCAAAGCTTGGAATGCATTTTACCGCATGTACGACTGCCAAATATTTTCCGGATGAGGCGCTGGTAAAGCAGTGCCGGGAGATTGCAGAGCAGAACGGTGGAACGATTACCCTCACTGAGGATGTGACGGAAGGAACCAGAGGCGCAGATGTGATCTATACGGATGTCTGGGTATCCATGGGAGAACCGGCAGAGATCTGGGAAGAGAGGATTAAAGAACTTTTACCTTATCAGGTAAATGCTAGTGTGATGGCAAACGCAGGTGAAAACGCAATTTTCATGCACTGTCTGCCTGCTTTCCATGATCTGAAGACGAAGATTGGAAAAGAGATGGAAAAGCGGTTTGGCATTGCGGAAATGGAAGTGACGGATGAAGTGTTTGAATCTCCCCAGTCCGTGGTGTTTGATGAGGCAGAAAACAGAATGCATACGATTAAGGCAGTGATGGCGGCTACTTTGTAGCCGCCTTTGACAGGGATGGAGGCATAGATATGGGCAGAGAAACACAGGAAGAAAAGATTGTGCTTTGCGGAGCCAATGCCTACGAAAAGAAATATTATTTTAACGAAAAATTTGCAGGAATACCGGATTCGATCAAAGAAGAACTGCACATTATCTGTGTGCTTTTTACCGAAGAGGTGGGTGGAATCTTTACGATTGAGTTTGAAAAGGATGGAAATATATCCATGCGCACGGAATATGCGGATGACGATTTTCTTTATGACGAGATTGGAAGCGGACTTCTGGTAGGGGAAGTGCGCCGGAAACGGCAGGAAATGTTTGAGTCCTTAAGCCTGTATTACCGTGTATTCATTCTTCATGAGGATGTGGGAAATCTGCTTGATGCGGAAGACACTTGATAAGAGAGAAAGAAGACAAAAGGAGAGTTTGTGCAGTGCTTCAGATTGGAAATGTGGTTCTTGACAATCAGTTGATATTGGCCCCCATGGCAGGCGTGAGCGACCTGCCATTTCGTTTGCTTTGCAGAGAAAAGGGTGCTGGGCTGGTATGTATGGAAATGGTAAGTGCAAAAGCCATTTATTATAATAATAAAAATACGCAGGAACTGATGGAAATTCATCCGAATGAGAAGCCGGTATCCTTACAGCTTTTTGGCTCGGATCCGGTTATCATCAGTGAAATGGCCAAAAGAATTGAAGAGAAACCCTTTGACATTTTGGATCTTAACATGGGATGCCCGGTTCCCAAGGTGGTAAACAATGGGGAAGGCTCCGCTCTTATGAAAGATCCCATCCTGGTTGAAAAGATTATCACACAGACAGTGAAAGCAATCAAAAAGCCGGTTACCATTAAGATCCGGAAGGGATTTTCCGATCAGAGCGTCAATGCCGTGGAAATTGCGAAAATTGCAGAAGGCTGCGGGGCGGCAGCGGTTGCGGTTCACGGCAGGACCAGGGAACAGTATTATACGGGAATGGCGGATTGGAACATCATCCGGCAGGTAAAAGAGGCGGTAAGCATACCGGTAATCGGAAACGGAGACGTGACAGACGCTCTTTCTGCCCAAACTATGCTTTTGGAAACCGGATGTGACGGGGTTATGATCGGAAGAGCGGCAAGGGGAAATCCATGGATTTTTTCTGAGATTGACTACTACTTAAAAACCGGTGAAAAGGCTCCTGCGAAAACTTACAAAGAAGTACGTGAAGTTATTTTGCGGCATGCAAAGATGGAACTGGAACATAAAGGAGAATATACTGCGGTGCGGGAGATGCGCAAACATATTGCGTGGTATACTGCGGGATACCCCAATTCGGCAGCGCTTCGGAGAGAGATCAACACGATGGAGTCTTTTGAACAGCTTGAAGAGGCTGTTCGAAATATTTTTTCGGAATAGGAAGCATTCGGACTGCATATCCTTTCCTATGGAAAAGGAAGAAAAAAACATATTTTACGCTACAATTGCAGAAGGCGAACAAGGCAGGAAAAAGGACCTGCTTCAAAGCGGACTTCCCATTAAAAAGTCGAGACGGAAATTTCCATATCTCTATTGGGACAGAAGAACCGTGACAGCCGGTCTTTGGGTTTATTCAGCATTTTTGCCACAGTTTGAAAAGAGACTGTTTGGTGAAAGAAACTGGGAACCGGAGACGGCAGAAAAGATTCTGGAGAAAACAACAGAAAGGGCTGTCAGTCAATGGAGGTGCCATGAGCAGATCTTAAGTCCGGTTCTGACAGGAAATCGTGAGGAACTTCCGGTGGAAGTGATGGCAGTATGCCTGTATCGGTACCGGCCTTTTGATAAGATCTGTCTTTCACTTCCGGAAGAAGGGGACTATGATACCGAACAGGTGATGTGGCTTCTCCGTCCTTATCTTTCCAGAATTCGAAAAGCGGTTATCTGCGGACCGGAAAGTGAAAATAAATACCGAATCCGGGAAGAACTGTATCAGGAATTTGGATTGGTTTTGTTCGAAGGCGGAAGACCGGAGCCGGAAATGGTGTGGCTGGACCTGCGGGAGGAAGAAGAGCGCAAAGCAGAAAAAGAAAAGGGGAATCTGCGAGTAAAATATGTTAGCCGCAGTCAGGCATGGAATTTTCTTGACACTACGGTAAAAAATGGGTATAATACGGAAGTTAATTAGGAGTATTTCTAATTGATTATGGAACAAAAATGTGTGGGAAAGGCGAAAGGCAATGGAAGAAAAGAAGAACATACTTACCTATGAAGGTCTCCGTAAATATGAGGATGAACTTCATGAACTTAAGGTAGTAAAAAGACAAGAGGTTGCACAGAAAATTAAAGAGGCGAGGGAACAGGGCGACCTGTCCGAGAACGCAGAGTATGATGCGGCAAAGGATGAACAGCGTGATATCGAGGCAAGGATCGATGAACTGGAAAAGATCTTAAAGAATGCTGAGGTTGTTGTTGAGGACGAGGTGGATCTTGACAAGATCAATATCGGATGCTGCGTTAAGATTCGTGATTTGGAATATAATGAAGATTTAGAATATAAGATTGTAGGTTCTACAGAAGCAAACAGCCTGAAAGGCAAGATTTCGAATGAATCTCCCGTAGGAAAAGCGTTGATCGGTGCAAAATGCGGAGAGATTGTTGAAGTTGAGACACAGGCAGGAGTGATTAGATACGAGGTTTTGGAGATTCAGAGATCCAATTGATAAGGAGTGTATAACGTGGCAGCACAGCAGAATAATCAACCACAAAATAATAAGGGACAGCAAGGGCAGGATAATAATCAGGATATTAATCAGCTTCTTAAGATCAAAAGGGAGAAGCTTGCCGCACTTCAGGAGGCGGGAAAGGATCCCTTTCAAATTACCAAGTATGACGTGACAGCGCATAGCAGGGATATTAAAGAAAATTATGAACAGATGGAAGGGCAGACCGTATCAGTTGCCGGACGTATCATGCAGAAACGTGTGATGGGAAAGGCGTCCTTCTGTAATATTCAGGATCTTAAGGGAGATATTCAATCCTATGTGGCACGGGATAGTGTCGGAGAAGAGCCTTATGCTGATTTTAAGAAACTTGACGTGGGAGATATCGTCGGGATTGTTGGAGAAGTGTTTAAAACAAAAACCGGAGAAATTTCCATCCATGCTTCCAGGGTGACGCTTCTTTCTAAGAGCCTGCAGATTCTGCCGGAGAAGTATCATGGTCTGACTAATACGGATATCCGCTATCGGCAGAGGTATACCGATCTGATCATGAACGAAGAGGTGAAGGAAACCTTTGTAAAGAGGTCAAAGATTATTTCTGCAATTCGTAGATATTTGGATGATCAGGGCTTTATGGAGGTTGAGACGCCTATGCTGGTATCCAATGCAGGCGGGGCGGCAGCAAGNCCTTTTGAGACCCATTTCAATGNTCTGGACGAGGATGTAAAGTTNCGNATTTCTCTGGAATTGTATTTAAAGAGACTNATTGTNGGCGGTTTGGAGCGCNTTTATGAGATTGGCCGTGNGNTTCGAAATGAAGGACTGGATACCAGGCATAATCCGGAATTTACGTTGATGGAGCTGTATCAGGCTTATACGGATTACAATGGAATGATGGATCTGACAGAGAATATGTTCCGCTATGTGGCACAGGAAGTCTGTGGGACAACCACAGTTCCCTATGGCGAGCATATGATCGATCTGGGTAAGCCCTTTGAGCGTTTGACCATGATTGATGCAGTTAAGAAATATACCGGTATTGATTTTGATCAAGTGCCGGATACAGAAGCGGCTAAGAAGCTGGCTGACGAGAAGGAAGTTCACTATGAGGATCGCCATACCAAGGGCGATATCCTGAATTTGTTCTTCGAAGAGTTTGTGGAGGAACATTTGGTTCAGCCTACCTTTGTGATGGATCATCCGGTTGAAATTTCTCCTCTTACCAAGAGAAAACCGGACAAGCCGGATTATGTGGAACGCTTTGAATTGTTTATCACCGGAAGGGAAATGTGTAACGCTTATTCTGAGCTTAACGATCCTATCGATCAGAGAGAGCGTTTCAAAGCGCAGGAGGCTGCGCTGGCAGCAGGTGATGAAGAGGCAAACACCACCGATGAGGATTTCCTGAATGCACTGGAAATCGGAATGCCACCTACCGGTGGTATCGGGTACGGAATTGACCGACTGGTGATGCTGCTTACGAACTCACCGGCAATCAGGGATGTATTGCTTTTCCCGACCATGAAGAGTTTGGACAAAAAGCCCTCTGATAGTGTAAAGACTGAGAAAAAGCAGACAGCCCGCGTGGCGAAGCAGAGCAGCATTTCCCGGGAACAGGCACTGGAACTGTTAAAGAAATATAATAAGGAGCCCTTCCATATTCAGCATGCGCTGACGGTAGAAGGTGTGATGCGCTGGTATGCGAAGGAACTGGGCTATGGGGAGGAAGAAGAATTCTGGGGCATTACCGGACTTCTCCATGATATTGACTTTGAACTTTATCCGGAGGAACACTGCAAGAAGGCGCCGGAGCTTCTGCGTGAGGCAGGGGTGAGTGAGGATATGATTTATGCAATCTGTTCTCATGGATATGGAATCTGCAGTGAGGAAGAGCCGAAGCTTGAGATGGAAAAAGTGCTCTTTGCAGCAGATGAACTTACCGGTTTGATTTGGTCCTGTGCTTTGATGCGTCCATCTAAAAGCACCATGGACATGGAAGTCAAGAGCCTGAAAAAGAAATTTAAGGATAAGAAATTTGCGGCAGGCTGTTCCAGAGACATTATTTCTCAAGGAGCAGAGATGCTCGGCTGGGAGCTGGATGATCTTTTTGACAAGACGATTCAGGCCATGAGAAGCTGCGAAGCGGATGTGGCAGAGGCGATGGAGAAGAATTTTTAAAAAAATAGATTTACAACTATTTTTATAAATATTAAAAAGAGAAGAGGACCAAATGGCATCAGGCGCCGTTTGGTTCTTTTTTTGAGATAGGATTGAAAAAGACTGAACATAAAGAGTGGATAGCAGACTAGATGAAGGTATTTAGTACTTAATACAAAAACTTTTGATAAATTTATTGATGGAATTGTCATGAAGATCTATGAAAGAGAGCGAGTTGTCTGTGATTGTTTAAGGCACGTTAATACTATGGATGGAGAAGTATTTAATACAGTAATTCGGCGATATGTTAATGATAAGGACAAAGATGCTGCAAAACTAATGGCGTATGCTTCGAAACTTGGTGTGGAGAAGAAGGCAAGAAGGGTGGTTGGAGTTTGGCTGTAAAAGAGATAAAGGATATGGGGGCATCGGTGTTTACCAGATTGAAGAAGCAGGCAAAGGAAGCTGTATGGAAATAGCGGAAGCAGCGTTACTTCAAGTGTTGAGCAAGATATTCTATTATGATAAAATTGCATTACTAAAATTCGTGCATAGCACGGAAATGAGGAATATATATGCTGCAAAATAAAACATTAGAATTTTATAACAAGAATGCGAAAGCCTTTGTAGAAGATACAATAGATGTTGGTTTCATGGAAATACAAGATAGGTTCCTGAGTCTTTTACCTGGTGGTGGCAGGATTCTTGACTTTGGATGCGGTTCAGGCCGTGACACTAAGTATTTTCTTGAGAAGGGATTTCATGTGGATGCAGTGGATGGCTCAGAGGAGCTGTGCAAAATCGCCGGCAGGTATACGGGGACAGAAGTGAGGCAAATGTTGTTTTCTGAACTCGGTGCAGTAGATCGATATGATGGTATATGGGCATGCGCTTCCATCCTGCATCTTCCAAAGAGAGAACAAGAATCTGTTCTGCAGAAAATGGCAGCAGCGTTAAAATCGGATGGGGTAGTATATACTTCCTTCAAATATGGTGAGTTTGAGGGGGAGCGTAACGGCAGGTTTTTTACAGATTTTACAGTAGAATCATTTACAGATTACATACGGGGTATAGAAAGACTACAAGTAGAGGAATACTGGATTACTGATGATGTAAGACCGGGAAGAGGTGAGGAGAAATGGCTGAATTTGATTCTTCGAAAGCCGGATATACATTAACAATAGATGGAAAATATTATAATACNCTTGATATAGAGTCTTTTTCTCTGATGATGAAGGACCCGTCCTATTGTTACAAGTTCTACTGGCTGGAAGCAATCGTACAGATGATTTCGGAAGGGATTAGAGAAACAACTTTTGATGCAGTNATCAATGAGATGATTTGCAATGCCTGGTATTCAGTAAGGGAGTTTCACATCCACCTGAGCGGTATGCTGTCAGACGGACAGGTTAGAGATGGATTGGAGAGAGCGGTTTTAAAATTGACAGAGCTTTCGGATCTTCCCGCAAATGCATCCAAAGTAGAAATCAAGAATGCTATTGTAGCGCATAATGATGAGCTAAAGGTTTTCAAGGAACAGCTGACCAATATGGTTCCGTACAGAGCGTTGGCTGGATTCTTTCATAAAAGCGAAGAAGCTGCTGATTGGGGAAGTTCCCGAAGAATGATTTCTTACATTGAGAGAATTAACCGTGAGGTCGTACTTTTGCCTTATACATTGGGAACGGAAAGTAAGCTGAAGAAAAAAGTTTATTTTCAGGACGCCTGGGTGGAGATGATTCAGGATCAGACGGTGTCAATACTCGGATGGATTCAGTATGAAAAGGTAAAATGGCTGCAGAATAATAATCCGGAGGTGCCGGGGCTCGTATATAAGCTGGTTCCAATGGATGAGAAAATGCGCAAGCTGAATAATGTGCGGAAACTATGGGAAGGAATTTTGCAGGTGAGCGAAGTGAAAGATGTGTTTACGGACAAGCCTGTAGTTCCCAAACAATATGATGTGGATCATTTTATTCCATGGTCATTTGTGATGAATGATGAGTTGTGGAATTTAATGCCGATGGACTCATCGCTGAATTCATCAAAAAGTAATAAATTGCCAAAGTGGGATCCGTTCTTTGAACGCTTTGCCAGAAATCAATATATNATGTACGGCTTGATTCATGAGAANGATAGAATTCGAAGATTATATGAGGCATGTTACAGAGATAATCTGCATTCCTTGTGGGCCGGACAGGAACTATATAGAAAAGGTAATTCAGAAATTGAATTTTATAATATCCTGCAGAAAAATATGCAGCCGGTATATGATTCAGCCAGAAGACAGGGATATGAGGTTTGGAATAGAAGTTAGTAGAAGGTTAGCATTAAAAATCTTTCTTGATAGTTAGGGAACAATTTGATAATATAATTATTAAATTGTTCCCTAACAAGGAGAAATGTTATGAGCAGTCAATTTGAAGAAATCCAAGAACTCCTCAGCCAAAGAGCGGATTTTAATGCCAGATTAGCATTACTTCCATATGACGGGACACCTGAGGTGAAGGAAGTAAAAGATGGGAAATATCTATATGTCAGGAAACGTGTAGGAAGTCGTTTGACATCGACATATGTTGATGTCTACTCGGAAGAATTGCATCAGCTGCTCCTTAGAGATGCGAGAGAAGCAAGAGAACTGCGTAAGAACATCAGAAAAGTTGATAAGAAGCTTGCGGCGCTTGGTTTCTCTGGAAATGAGCTTTCGCCGAGAGTTTTGCAAAATCTTGATTTTGCAAGAGCCAATATGAAAGCTAATATATATGATCAGGCGGTGCTGGAAGGTGTGGCAACATCATTTCCGCAAACAGAAGAAATAATTGAAAACGGAATCGTATTCGGAATGACGGCGGCAGATGTGCAGAAAATTTTAAATTTGAAGCATTCCTGGGAGTTTATCTTGGATAAGGACGTTATTCAGAGTGAATCAAATTATTATTTGCTGTGCCATATTGCGAGGCTGGTAAACGAGGGATTTTTTGAAAATGGCGGCAGGATCAGAGGAATTCCTGTCACTATTGGTGGTTGTTCATATGTGCCGCCAATTCCAGTGGAGTCTATTGTAAAAGAGCAAATTGATGAAATCCTGAAATCGGGTAAAGCCGCAATAGATATTGCCATTGAATTAAGCTTGTATTCGATGAGAACGCAGGTGTTTATAGACGGAAATAAAAGAGCCTCAATCATATATGCAAATCATTATCTTATAGCACATGGAGAAGGATTTTTGGTGATACCGGGAGAATGGGTCCCGGAATTTAAAAAGTTACTTGTAGCATTTTATGAATCAGCTGACATGACAGAGATTGCATCTTTTATGAAAACAAAATGTTGGAAAAACTTTTAACAGGATCAGCTTAGTAAGCTGTCTGCTGTTGTTATTAATAAAAAGGAGACTTATTATGACAGAAATCGAAGCAATCAAAGCACGTCATTCCGTGCGCAATTATGAGAAAAAGAAAATTGAACCGGAAAAGCAGGAGCAGTTAAAGTCCAAAATAGAGGAACTGAATACAGCTGGAAATCTGCATTTACAGTTTATTGAAGATGCGGGAAATACCTATAATAAGCTTTTGAATAAAGCAATGGGGCTTTCCAGCGCGCCTAGCGTGATTGCCTGTGTGGGAGCCGATGACGAGACACTGGAAGAGCGGATTGGGTTTTATGGGGAACAGTTGGTGCTCTTTGCGCAGAAGCTTGGATTAAATACCTGCTGGGCAGGCACGTTCAATCGTAAGAATATTGGTGCCAGCGTTGGAGCAGGGGAGAGATTAGTGATTTCCATTGCCATCGGATATGGAGCAACACAGGGGAACCAAAGAAAATCAAAGACCGCAGACCAAGTGACCAGCGGGCTCAAGGAGAGACCGGAGTGGTTTCAATACGGTGTTGAGATGGCGCTTTTGGCACCAACGGCAATCAATCAGCAGAAGTTTGAGATTCAATATTTGGCAGATGGCACAGTGGATATTCGGGATAAGGGCGGTGTTTTCAGTAAGGTGGATCTGGGAATTGTGAAGTATCATTTTCAGGTTGGTGCGGAATATGACAAAGAGCATAAAACTTATTTGTAACATATGTGACGCACAGCATTTGACAAAGTCAAAACTTATTTGTAAAATATGTTACAAACAAGTTTTAGATAAAGAGGAAAGCTAACATGAATGTCCAATTTTGGAGAGATATAGAAATTGTACGAGAATTGCTTGGAATGACTGTGGAAGAAATTGCAGAGGAAATAGGCGTATCCAGAATGTCCATGAATCGCTGGAAAGAGGATGAGAGTAAAATAACCGATGCAAATTTAGCAGCTTTTTATCGTATGGTTTTCCAAAAAAAGATTCGTCTAAACAAAATAAAAGAACAGCTGTACAGGGAAGATTATTCGGACGATTCACATATCATTTTATTTCATGGAGCGAAAACGCAGATTGAAGGAGCGCTTACTATAGAGAAATCAAAGAAAAATAATGATTTTGGACAGGGTTTTTATTGTGGAGAAAGTCTGGAACAATCGGCCATGTTTGTAGCAAATTTTCCGAACTCTTCTCTTTACATTGTTAATTTCCATAAAGAGGGTCTGAAAGCCAGATGGTTTGGAGTAAATCGTGAATGGATGCTTATGATTGCATTTTTCCGGGGACGACTGGAAGAATTTCGCAATTCAAGAGCCATTTTGGAATTAATTGAGAGTATGAAGGGAATAGATTATATCATAGCGCCTATTGCTGATAATAGAATGTTTGAGATTATAGACAGCTTTATTGATGGTGAAATTACAGATTTGCAGTGCCGGCATTGTTTGTCCGCGACAAACCTTGGCAATCAATATGTTTTTGTAACACAAAAGGCATTGAGTCAGGTGCAGATACTGGAACATTGTTATTTGGCACAGGAGGAAAAGGAGTACTATTTGCAAACAAAAAAGGACTCTATGGAAGTGAGTCAGGATAAGGTAAAAATAGCCAGAAAAGAGTACCGTGGCCAGGGGCAGTATATTGAGGAGATTTTGCAGTGAAAAATTTTGATGATTATGGACTAAAATTGTGCAGATACCAGGGAGAATTATTTTCCATATCAAAAGAAAAAGTGGAATGTTCTTCTCCAATTTTTTTAAGACGTTTCATGTTTTCTGATGTGGCACAGAGGATGGATGGAGAAGGATTTTTGTTTGAAAACACCGGTCAGATTGATGTGATCAATGAAATTGATGCCCAGTTTGGAAAGAGTGATTATGGCAAAATAAAGTATGATAAAGAAGAATTATATTGGATGGGATATCTTTATCGATATTGGAGCTATACCCGTGAGGTCAGCAGTAAGAAGCTGTATAAGATGATTAAGCCTGGAGAATTAAAAAAACTGTATTATCCATACCATTCCCTGGATCCGGCAAAAGCCATTGAGCGGATCATGGAGGCTAATCAATTAAGAGAAGAAGACTACACACAACGTGGTGTGGAAATTCTGCGAGAATTGATTAAAAAGGAGAATATGAATGAAAAATGAAGACAATACAGATCTGACATTCCAAAGAGCAGATCAGGGGGATAAAACCGAGATATTGGAATTATACCATTCTCTGGTGGGAACGGAATGCTGCGCATGGACCATGGATTACCCGGGGGAAGAAGATATCGAAGGGGACCTTGCAAGAAACGGACTTTTTTGCTTGAAAAACGCAGAGGGCAGAATTGCCGGTGTGATATCCATTGACCGGGATGAAGCGGTTGAAAGCTTGTCCTGCTGGACGAAGGAGCTGATACCGGCAGCGGAATTGTCCAGACTGGGTGTACGAATCGAGTATCAGAACCGGGGAATAGCCAGATTGCTTTTGCAGTATGGGATGGAGGAATTGAAGCGGCAGGGAAAGAAGAGCGTACATTTTCTGGTCTGCAAGACCAACGAGAAGGCAATCAGATCTTATAATAAGCTGGATTTTAATGTTGTAGGTGAATGTGAGATGTATGGGGAAGAATGGTGGTGTTACGAACATGGATTTTGAAAACCTACTGTCTTTTCTTGTGGAAATTGCAGATTTTTTTGTAAGTCTGCGGGAGAGGGAAATCATGGATTTTTTTACGAAACGGCGAAAAAAGAACCGGAAAGGCGGCGTAGAAAGCACAACGAAGATTTACGATAAAGAGACAAGCAGACCGGTTTTAAAGTGCAGTATCTGTAACGGAGAACAGGTGGCGGGCTTTAAGGACATTCACACCGGTAAATTTGAGGAGATTATGTTGATTCGTGATCAGAAGGATCTTGATCTGTTTATGAAACAGTATGGAATCCAGGAGATTACCAAAGAGTATTGAGATTTACAGTAGTGAAATCAAAAGAAGCATGCGGGACAGTACGGCAATGCCATGGGATGCACGAAAGGGGAAACAGGCGATGGAACACCTGCGCTGTGTGGTGGAGCGAATTACATATCGGAACGAAGAGAACGGCTACACGGTTATCAAGTGCAAGGTAAAAAATTATTCGGATCTGGTGACGGTAGTAGGAGCTATGCCGGATGTACATGTGGGTTCCGTCTTGTCTCTGGAAGGATTCTGGAAAATAGACAGCAAATACGGCAGACAGTTTTCGGCGGAGAAATGGGAGGAAACGCTGCCCGCTACCGTCTATGGTATCGAAAAGTATCTGGGAAGCGGTTTGATCAAAGGGGTTGGACCAAAGTTTGCAAAGCGGATTGTGCAGAAGTTCGGAAAGGATACCCTTGATGTAATCGAAGAACAGCCGGATCTATTGATTGAAGTGGAGGGAATCGGACAGGTCCGCGTGGAGCGGATCAAAAACAGCTGGCAGGAACAGAAAGAGATCAAAAACATTATGCTCTTTTTACAGGGGCACGAGGTCAGCACCAGTCATGCCACTAAGATTTTTAAAACCTATGGGAGGGAAAGCATTGCCGTGGTGAAGGAAAATCCCTATCGGCTGGCGGATGATATCTGGGGAATCGGATTTAAGACCGCAGATACCATTGCGGTGAAGCTGGGTATTGAGAAGGATCGTTTTATCCGCCTTCGAAGCGGCATCCTTTATACCCTAAATAAGCTTTCGGAAAGCGGTCATTGCTTTGCGGAGAGGGAGCAGCTGATCGATACGGCGGTGAAACTGCTGGATGTGGAGTCGCCGGAACTGGAGATCACTCTGGATGAAATGCTCCGCACGGGGGATGTGATCCGGGATGAAGAGGCAATTTATCTGCCACCCTTTTATTTCTCAGAGGTGGGATGTGCAAAACGTCTGTTAAATTTGTTGGGAGCAAGTAAGGCGACAGACAGGGCTGTGGATCTGGTGATAGAAAAGGTGATCCGGCAGACAGAGATTTCTTATGACGAGATTCAGCTGGAAGCCATACGAACAGCATTTGTATCTAAGGTGATGGTTCTCACAGGAGGACCGGGAACCGGAAAGACCACCACCACATTGGGAATCATTTCCGCTTATCGGGAGTCCGGCGCACAGGTGATTCTGGCGGCGCCCACCGGCAGAGCGGCAAAGCGAATGTCGGAGGCGGCGGGGATGGAGGCAAAGACCATTCACCGACTGTTAGAGTACAAACCTCCGGAAGGCTATCAGTGTAATGAAGAAAATCCACTGAAAGGAGATGTACTGATTCTGGATGAATGTTCCATGATCGATATTATGCTGATGTACAATCTGCTGAAAGCGGTTCCGGAGCACATGACGCTGATCATGGTGGGGGATACGGATCAGCTTCCCAGCGTAGGCGCAGGAAATGTGCTGAAAGATATTATTGAGTCAGGATGCGTTCCGGTGGTAAGACTTAGCCGGATTTTCCGGCAGGCGCAGGGCAGCAGGATCATTATGAACGCCCATAGGATCAATAAGGGCGAACCCATTGATATGCGGGGAGGAAAGGATTCGGATTTCTTTTTTGCCGGGGAAGATACTAACGAGGGGATCGTGGAACGGCTGGTAAAATACTGCACGGTGAATCTGCCGAAATACTATCATGCGGATGCACTGCGGGATATTCAGGTCCTAACACCCATGCAGCGGGGCGCGGCAGGAGCGGCAAACTTAAATCAGATCCTTCAGCAGGCTATGAATCCAGAAGGACCGGCTCTTCGGCGGGGTGGAACTCAGTATCGGGTCCGGGACAAGGTTATGCAGATACGGAATGATTACGACAAAGAAGTGTTCAATGGGGACATCGGAACGATTATAAGAGTAGATCTGGAGGACCGGGAGCTTGCTGTAGATTTTGACGGCAGGGAAATCGTCTACGATGTGACGGAGCTGGACGAACTGACGCTTGCCTACGCAACTACGATTCACAAGGCACAGGGATCGGAGTATCCTATCGTGGTAATGCCTTTTTCCATGAGTCATTTTGTGATGCTTCAGAGAAATCTTCTCTACACGGGAGTTACCCGGGCGAAAAAGATCTTGGTATTAATCGGAGAAAAGAAAGCGGTGTATTATGCTATCAAAAATGAAAAGACCACGGGGCGGAATACGAAGCTGGCGAAGAGACTTGACGGAGGGGGGTGGCATGGAAGGATAGGATCGGGTTACATGTAATGAGATAAGGCTTATTTACAGCGTAAAAAAAATTTTATAAAAGACTTGACACAAAGAGAGAAAAACGATAAATAAGTGCGCCCGCACTTATTTATCGTTTTTTGCATAAACGATATGATATGGAAGAAGGGAAGAGAAAAGGAAAGGAGCAGCAAAAGTGAGTTATGCAAGATTAAGGGACAATTATGCTCTGCGCGGATTCCGGGATATGCCTTATGGACTGCTTAACCGGGAGAACGGCAGGATGGAAGCACTGGATAGAGAAATATTTTTTTTACTGGAATTTTGCAATGGAAAACTGGATATGGAGATGGTGTTTTTGACACCCAGACAGCAGGATATGTTGCTGAAGCTTGAGCAGAACGGCAGAGTGATCTTTTCTCAAAATCCGTCTCCAATTCAGGCAATTCAGGAATATCGAAAGGCCGACAATCATTATCTCCGCAGTGTTCACTGGTCTGTGACGGGGAAATGTAACCTGAAATGCAGGCACTGTTATATGAGTGCGCCGGACTATAAATACAGGGATCTGTCTACAGAAGAATGTATGAATATCATTGATCAGATGGAACAGGCCAATGTGGCGGCAGTTTCTATTACCGGAGGAGAACCCTTTGTGCGGGAAGATATTCGGATACTTTTGGGATACTTACAGCAAAAGGGAATAGCAATCACCCAGATTTACACAAATGGACTGCTGCTCACCGAAGAGATTCTGGCGGGATTGAAAAAGATAGGTGTCAATCCTCAGTTTGTACTTAGCTTTGACGGTGTGGGCGGACACGACTGGCTTCGGGGAAAAAACGGTGCACAGCAGGAGGCGGTTTCAGCAATCCGTCTGCTAAAGGAGCATGGATTTCCGGTTATGGTGGAGACTGCGCTTTATGAGAAAAATATCGGAAATTTACTGGAAACCTATGCTTTACTAAAGGAGCTTTCTGTTGATTACTGGAAAACATCTTTGATCTTTCCGGCGGGAAAGTGGAAGGAACAGATACAGCGAAGGATTGAAACGGAGGAACTATACAACACCTATTTGGAGCTGATTAAGAACTATATAGCGGATGGCGCTCCGTTTTCGTTACAGCTTGATGGTTTCTTCGCATGTCCTAAGGGAGAGGTGAAAACATGGTTTTCTCCTTATGTCAGGAAGGGAAGCTTTGCGCCGGAGAAGGAATTGTGCTGCACTACCTGCCGGATACAGCCATACTTACTGCCGGATGGAACATTGATTCCCTGCGCAACCATGACAGATTCTGAGGTAGAGGGGAAAATGCCGAATCTGCGGGAGGAAACAATTAGCGGGATTTACCAAAAGCCGGATCATCCCTTTTTCAAGTTGTCCAATATGAGGACAGCAGAGGTCTTGGAACAGGATACAAAATGCCGTACCTGCAGTTTTTTGGAAAAATGCAGAGGAGGATGCCGGGCTATGAGCCTGATGGAGGATAAAGGATTATATGGCCATGCGCAGGTGTTATGTACTTTTTTTTATGGCGGTTATGAAATGTTAATAAAGGAAACCGTAGAACAAGCAGGAAAGGAGGGATAAAAATGAACAGTAAAGAAAAACTGGAAAAGCTTTTGGATACCGATTCCAGGGCACTGGAAAATTTTCGGAAAATTGCAGAGCTTCCGAAAGAAGAAATGCCGGAAGCTCTGCAGCGTTTTGAGCAGGAGTTTTCTATTGAGTTAAATGCAGAAGATTTTACATCGGAAGCATTGGGCGAAGAGCAGCTGAAAGCTGTTTCCGGCGGTGCAGTGGATCCGGTGTCGGTTGCAGGTCTTATTGTTTCCATATACGGCC
>WFLX010114905.1_pt1 | contig 19645 bp, 13 predicted proteins | sample 4967041 | NCBI WGS metagenome assembly WFLX01 (sample SAMN12857096, study PRJNA449069) | gut metagenome | isolation source: stool from male and female vole | host: Microtus ochrogaster | place: USA:Florida | collected 2017
CCAACATTTACAGTATATGCACCGATGTGCTGTGTAATACCGCCGGCTTCTTTGTCAATGACATTGGTTTTACGGACTGCATCCAAAAGGGAGGTCTTGCCGTGGTCTACATGGCCCATAACACAGATAACGGGAGGTCTGGATACCATATCCGCCTCATTCTCGTCATCCTCCTTTAACAGCTCCTCTATAATGTCAACCTTAACTTCCTTCTCGCAGAGAATCTCGTACTCCATAGCGATATTTTCTGCATCCTCATAGGAAATCTCCTGATTTACAGTCACAACCTTACCCTCTAAGAAAAGCTTCTTAATGATGGCAGCGGGCTGCTGCTTCATCTTTTCCGCCAATTCCTTGATGGTAATAACATCGGGAAGAGTGATTACCTTAATCACTTCCTCCTCCACTTCCTCCTTCTTCTTTTCCGGCTTGATAAAGCGTCCCGGCTTGTTCTTTATATTCTCTTCCTCTTCATAAATCAAATCTTTCTTGGAACGCTTATCTTTCTCCTGACTGAAGCGCCTCTTCTCTTCCTCACGCTTCTTCTCGGAATCCTTTGCACCTGCCTCGGGTCCAAAGCCCTTACTGCCGCCTCTGCGGTCACGGTCCGAATTGCCATACCCCCGGCCGGGTCCTGCTCCTGCACTCCTGCGGTCACCAGCACCGCTTTCTGCTCCCGGTCTGAAAGGTCTCTGGTTTCCGTTTTGTCTGTCACCCTGAGGCCGTCCGTTTCCTGAGCCGCCCCTGCCCTGGTACTGCCCACCTTGTCCTTGGGGACGTGCACCCTGTCCCTGAGGACGTGCACCTTGTTGTCCCTGAGGACGTGGTCCTTGTTGTCCTTGGGGACGTGCGCCTTGCTGTCCCTGAGGACGTGAGCCCTGCTGTCCTTGAGGACGCTGACCCTGTCCGTTCCCATTCCGGCTATTGTCATGATTTCTATTATCTTGACCACGGTTGTCATTAGGTCTGTCACTATAATTTTGAGAACCCGCTGACTGTCCGGGCTGCTGGTCTTTTCCATAGCCCTGTCCCTGTGCATTCTCCTGTACTGCCAATTCCTTTGTCCCTGCGCTTTCTGCCTGAACAGGACGCTTGGGCTTAGTACCATGATTCTCCGGCACCATCTGCACACTAGGAGTAGGAGAAGGCGGCGTCAACGGTTTGATGGGACGAACCGGCGCCTGATTCCTGCTCTGTTGTCCATTCCTGTTTTTCTGCTGTGAATTTCCCCCCTGATGCTGTCCCATCATCTTAGAATTCTGTGGATTGCTCACAAAGATAATGGATTTCTTTTTCTTGGGAGCATCCTCTGTTTTGGAAATCTGCTCTTTGGGCAGCTTTTGCTCCTTCTTATCGGGTTCTTTTTCCGGCTTCTTTTCTTCCTTTTCGGCCTCCTTGACATCCTTACTGCCGCCAAAGGCCTTGCGCGCCATATCCGCTGCATCTTCCTCCACGGAACTTTGCGCAGCCTTCACTTCCACGCCCTTTTCCTGAAGAAAGCTTATCATATCTTTACTCGACATACCTAATTCTTTTGCAAGTTCATGTACCTTTATTTTCGCCATGCTTTCCTTCCTTTCCGCCTCAAGCGGCAACTATTTTTCTTCCAGCTTCTTTTTGATTGCATCTGCTAAACCGACATCACATATCCCTATCGAAGATCGAAATTGCTGTCCTATTGCATGTCCTATCAACTTCTTTGTCCCATATTCATAAACAGGAATCCCATAGAACGTGCATTTATCATGAAACAGCTTTTTGGTATTTGCCGATGCATCTTCTGCAATGATTACCAGCATGGCGGAACCATTCTTCACTGCAGCCTCTGTCTGAAACTCACCGCTTACCAGATTGCGGCTTCTCATTGCCAATCCCAACAGCGACAAAATTTTATTCTGATCCAAGATTTTCAAACTCCCTTTCCAAAGCCTCATACACTTCTTTCGGAATACTCATTTTAAAAGAGCGTTCCAATCCCTTGTTCTTATGAGCGAGTTTCAGACATTCCCTGCTCTTACAAACATATGCGCCCCGTCCGTTCTTTTTGCCTGTAATATCCAGACAAATATCACCTTCCGGCGTTTTCAGTACCCGCATCATGTCTTTTTTGCTCTTCATTTCACCGCAGCCCATACACTGCCTTAAGGGAATCTTCTTCGCCATAAAAAACTTTACTCCTCACCGGACTCTTCGTACTCGCCCTCTTCGTAAAGGTCTTCGCCGTATTCGCCCTCTTCCTCAAATTCATTGTCCTCGTAATCGCCCATATAGTCCTCATAGCGGAAGCCCGGAGCATCCTTTGCCTGAGTCTCAGATTTTATATCTATCTTGTAGCCCGTAAGCCTTGCCGCAAGCCTTGCATTCTGACCTTCCTTGCCGATTGCCAGAGACAGCTGATAATCAGGAACTACCACCTTGGCGGTTTTTTCATCGGGATCTGCAAACACAGCCACGATTTTGGCAGGGGAAAGCGCATTCTGAATCAGATTTCCGGGATTTTCGTCCCAATTGATGATATCAATTTTTTCTCCCCGCAGTTCTTCCACAATGGCATTAACCCTTGCACCGTTCATACCCACGCAGGCGCCTACCGGATCCACATTGGGATTATTGCTCCACACAGCAATTTTGGTACGGCTTCCGGCTTCCCTTGCAATGCTCTTGATTTCCACCGTGCCATCTTTAATCTCCACTACCTCTGCTTCAAACAATCTCTTTACCAGCTCGGGATGAGTGCGGCTTACATTGATGCGGGGTCCCTTGGGCGTGCTCTTCACTTCCAAGATATATACCTTGATGCGCTCTGTGGGACGGAAGGTTTCACCCTTCACCTGCTCGCTCTCGTTTAACATGGCATCAGCCTTGCCCAGATTAATACTGATGTTCTTACCCACATATCTCTGCACCACGCCGGTAACTACATCCTTCTCTTTTTCATAATACTGATTGTAAATAACGCTTCTCTCTTCCTCGCGGATTTTCTGTAAAATGACATTCTTTGCGTTCTGGGTGGCAATACGTCCAAACTCCTTTGATTTAATCTCTGTATTTAAAATATCGCCCACCTGCACCTTCTCGGACAATTCTCTGGCATCCTCCAGAGCAATCTGCAAGCAGTCATCCTCCACTTCCTCTTTTGTGGCAACCACTTCCTTCTCTGCATACACCAGAAAGTCACAGGTCTCCCTGTCAATCTCCACCTTTACATTGTCCGCCTTTCCAAAGTGATTCTTGCAGGCAGTAAGCAAAGAATTTTCAATAGCCTCAAACAGTGTTTCCTTGCTGATTTCCTTCTCCCTCTCCAGAATATCAAGCGCCTCCATCAATTCCTTATTCATCATTTCCTCCATTCCGGCATCCGCCAAATCTTTATGTTCCTTGTAATCTAAAAATCCAAAGCCAAACGAATCAGGGCAATATTGCTGCGTTCAAAGGTTCTGGCGTTTTCGCCGTCCCTTATAATAATCACTTCCTTGTCAAAGCTTTCCAATATTCCGGAAAACTCCTTGCTATTATCCACATCGTCAAAAGCAGGCGCCTTGAACAATTTAAGCTCCACTTCCTGCCCAATGCTTGCCTGTAAATGCTTATCCTTTTTTAAAGTCCTGCCAAGTCCGGGGCTGCTGACTTCCAGAATATAAGCATCCGGTATAAAATCCTGCTCATCCAACAAATCAGAAAGCTCACGGCTCACATTCTCGCAGTCTGTAATCGTTACCCCGCCCTCCTTGTCAATATAGGCTCTCAGGTAATAATCGCTGCCTTCTTTCACATACTCCACATCATAAATTTTTACACCGTGCTTTTCCACAATGGACGAAAGCAGTTCCTCCGTCTTCGCCTCATAAATCTCTTTCTGGGACATATTACCTCCATCACACAAAGAAGAAAGAGTGGCAACCGCCACTCTTATCTTAAAACTGATTAACTGTCTTCACTATATACCAAAAGGCAATAAATGTCAAGGGTTAATTTTTAGAGGAAAAATTCCGCCACAAAAACCACAGCGCAGCAAAAAACGGCAACCGTAAATAAATTTGCGCCAAACCATGCTGCAGCAATTCCCACAAGTAAAGCAAGAGCGCCGGATATAGGGCTCTGAGTCGCTCCCAATATGGCCGGAAAGGTCATCACCGACAGCGTCACATAAGGAACGTAATACAAAAAGGACTGTAAAAAACGATTTTTGATCTGTGTTCTGATAAAGGTAAGCGGCATCATACGGATTGCATAACTGACTGCCGCCATAATAAAAATATAAATATAAGTATTCTGGGTCATTGCGCCGCCTCACTTTCTTCCTTCTTAGGGAACAGAACCGCCGCTATGGCGGAAATTACAACCGTTAAAACAATGGTCTTGGTTCCGTCCGACACAGAAGCAATTCCCGGAAGGCAGGATGCCCCATAACTTGCTGCAAAGCAAAAGAGAATTAATCCCGCTATCACATGATCTTTTCTGGCAGGGGGAACAATAACCGCAAGGAACATCCCAAACAAAGCAACACTGAATGCACTCACAAGCCGCAGCGGCATCAGATTCCCCGCAATACACCCCAGCGCAGTTCCAATAGCCCAGCCGGGAGCCGCCGTCAGCACCGCTCCATAGGTATAATTGGGATTCAGGTACCCCGGTCTTGAAATGGCAATGGCAAACAACTCGTCCGTAATATCATAGGCCATAAGCAGGCGGTGATACCACGGAAGTTCGGGCTTCACCCGCTGGCTCATGGCACAGCTCATCAACAGATATCTGGCATTGACCACCAGAGTCATAACCACCATTTCCAGATAGGTTGCCCCCGCCGCAATCAAGGTAAATCCTGCATACTCTCCGGCAGATGCATTCACCAGAAAGCTTGCCAGAAATCCCTGAAACGGCGTTAAGCCGGCATTTTTCGCCGCAATTCCCAAGGAAAAGGACACTGCCAGATAACCAATGCCTATGGGCACTCCGTCCCGCATTCCCTGACGGAATATGCTCCTGTTTTCTGTTTTTCTCAAAGAATATGTATCTTCATGTGTTTTCATTGCCGTCCTCCACTGTGCTTTTGCTCTATCTATGATATTTTTTGCACCTGGAAATGTCAAGCTTTTTTTCAGCATGAAAAGTACTTTTCACGCTTTACATTAAACAGACCCGCTACATAAACTGTAGCGGGTCTGAGTGATGCATTCAGTTAATTACTCTTCTTTCTTTCTGCGGGATGCAAGGATTACAAATCCTATCGCAGCCACACCGACTATCATGGCAATCAATACAATCACAAATACGGAACTTCCGCTATTCTGTGGTGTTGTTACCACTGCTGCAGCGCCTCCCACAACAGGGTCCTGATTTGCCGTCTGGGCATTATCCGGCTGAACTGTTGCAGTATCGCCTGTCTTTGCACTCTGAGCCTCCTTCGGCACATAAACAATGGTATAAGGACTGAAGCCGTCTGCCGTAATCCAGAAGAAGCTCTTTTGCATCTCTACCGGAACAGGCTTGGTATCATGCAGAGCAATGATATCATAGCTATCCTTCGTCACGCCTTTCGGATACTGGAATTTTATCTTTACCTTTCCGTTCAGCGTTACCACATGAGCGCTGTCAATTACACCTTCATATGCCTTAATGTCATAATACTGTACAATGACCTTAGATGCATCCTTTACCGCCTTGGTATATTCTTCAACTGCCTTTAAAATATCCTTGGTGGGCTCGACGGTCTCTGCATGGATGATAATATCACCCGTTGCTTCATTTCCGTTTGATCTTGTAAATGTTGCATTTCCAACTACTTGAGCATCTGCAATGACTGTCTGGTCTCCTCTCACAATCCGCTTTCCGGGAGCCGCAGGTGCTGCCGGAGCCCCAGGAGCCGTAGGAGCTGCCGGTGTCTCAGGCGCTGCAGGAGCCTCGTAATCGTCATCGTCGTCATCATCGTCATCTGAATCGCCGGGTGTTACAGGATTCTCCGGTGTTACAGGGTCTGTCGGTGTAGGATCTACGGGTGTAGGATCTACAGGCGTAGGGTCTACAGGTGTAGGATCCACCGGAGTTGTCTGTGCATCCTTATAGACTGCCTCCAGCTCTACAACCGCACTGCCCATAGTAAAGGTGGTGGTTGCACTTGTTTCATCTGCCAGAGTGATTCCTCCGGCCTTCACTACCCATTTTTCAAATACTTTGCCTTCCGGAGCCGCAGCTGCCGTAATCGTTACTTTCGTACCTACGGATGCCTGAGTGGGTGTTGCGCTTCCTCCGGTGATAGATATGTTGTAAACCGGAGCTTCCGCTTTCTTATAGTTCGCCACTATCTCCACCAAAGCCGCCGGCATGGTAAATGTAGTCTCAGCAGCGGTAGCATCCGCCAAAGTAACATCTCCAGTTTTCACGGTCCACTTGTCAAATATCATTCCGGGAACAGTATCTGCAGTAATGGTTACCGTCGCACCTTCTGCAGCCTTCACAGGTGATGCGCTTCCGCTCTCCACGGATACGGTATAGGTCTTGGGCTCGCCGTCCTTGGAGAATTTCGCACCGATATAAGTACCGTCCTTACCTGCGGTGTAGAGAGGACTTTCTTTCTTCACTTCAAACAGACCATCCACATTGATGCTTCCGTCCGGATTTCTGAAAATCTCGTGGTAATCCGCAGTATATGCATCTGTTGCCTTATTGTAACCGGGAATCGTCACATTGACAAAGTCAGCATCCGTAACTGTATAATCCGCTTTTTCGCTTCCTGTATACTTCAGCTTGTCGCCGCCGAAGTTGTAACTGTTTACCCAATAGTAACTGCCGTTTTCTTTTCCATCCTTATAGTGGTACAGGCTGTTGTTCAATGTACCCTTAAATTGGTCCGTAGTTGCCCCTTTGTTTTCTACAGAAGACAACAGGTTGGTATACTGAGCTCCGGATGAAGCCCTGTAAATCATCAAGTTGGCCTTGTTTGCATCATACTTACCATTGTTCACTGCAGTACAGTTGGTTATCGTATGATTGCCCGGATTGTTATTGTCCGTGAAGCCTGTTGCACCGTTATTGAATGCCAGACAGTTCTCCACGATATGATCCGTTGCCACGCCGGAGCCTCCCAGCTTGAAGCCATTCATGTCTCCGTTTGCGGAACCTTCGCCATTGGTCAGCTTACCGTTTGCAAAAGAGATACAATTTCTAAGTGTCACCTGGCCGATGGGACCCGTAGCAGTCTTGGCAAAGAGATCCCAACCATCATCGCTATTACAATATGCGATACATCCGTCAAACACATTGCCCTCGCCGCAGGTCAGTTTTGCCGCAAATCCGTCTGCATTTTCCGTCGTTGCCTCATCCTTGTTGTTAAATGCCGTACAATTCAGGATCAGGTTATAGGAAGGCCACTGATCTTTGATATCATAACTCGTGTTATATCTGCTCAACTGCAGACCTGTGTCATGGTTTCCATAGAACTGACACAACTCAATCGTGTTATGGTCGCCGGACAACAACATGCCGTTGTCGCCTGCATTGCAGATATCAATGTCATAGAAGTGCCAATAGGAGCCGTCCAAGGTAATTCCTCTGTTGGATCCCAACTCTTCCATTCCGTCAAAATCAATGGTTACTCTCTTGCCCTTGATGCTGCTGATCTTCTTAAGTGCATCGGCCGTTCCGCTGTTGCTCTCCTCAATAATGATGGGCTCCTGATACATATCATATGCATAATAGGTGCCGGAGAACATCCAAATCGTATGACCCGGGGTAATGCTGCTTAATGCAGTCTTAAGATCCATGGGATCCTCAAAACTTCCCGCTGCAGCGGAGGTACCCTTTGTGGATACATAGAGGTCTCCTGGCTTAAAGTCCGGAGCCTGCTCGCGCACTTCATCGTCCACTCTCGTACTGCCCGGTTCTTCCGTCTGTGACGGATAGCTCACTTTGAAATAATAGAAATTCACACCGCCACTTGTAGAGTGAATATAGTAAGTACCCGCTTCTTTGAGTTTCACGGTATAACTCTTCGCTGTCGTTCCTACTGATATGGTTTGACCATCATTTAGCTTGCCATTCTCCAAAGTCCCAATGCCTACGGTGCGAGTATCAGTACTATTAGAGCTAATAGCAATCATAGTGAGTGTTGCATTTTCCTCTGCGGTAAAGGAAATACTTCTGTAAGCCTCCGTACCCGCACCGCCAGTCTTCAGTCTCTTATTATAGTCAACTTTATCGACTGTTTTCTTATTCGTATCTACCGCTACGCTGTTAGTAGCATCTGCGAGAATGGTAAAACCATTTTTCTGTACATTTGTCGTATAAGTTCCGTTCTCCAAATCTGTACCCACATTCAGCTCAAAATCCTTGTTCTCCGGATCTACGGGATCCACAGGAGTCTCTGCATCCTTATACTGTGCCTCAATGGTCACAGCTCCTGCTGGCATGGTAAAGGTTGTGGTTGCCGATGTCTCGTTTGCCAATTCAACCGCACCGGATTTTACAACCCATTTTTCAAAAGTTTTGTTAGCAATGGTCTTGGCGCTGATGGTGATTTTTTCACCTGCCTTGGCAGAAGCTGCGCTTGCCGTACCGTTCGTCACGGTTATCTTATAGCTTCCCTCCACGGGAGGATTGGGATCCTCACTTCCACCATCCGGCAGGAAAGCAATGTAATACACCTCCGCCGTCTCGCCCTTGGCGATATCATGTGCTCCTGCTGCCAGATTTTCTACCTTGAGCACACCGCTTGCGTCAGATGTATAATTCGTGCCGTCTATTTTGGTCTTCTTATTTGGAGTCTGCACTAAAATCAATGTTCCGGCGCTTGCTGCTGTAAAGGTAATCTCTGTAGAACTTTCCATCTTCAATGCTTTTGTCAGTGTCATACCGCCGTAAGACATTGGAGCTGGATTGCTCTTCATATTGCCTTTAATCTTATAATAGGAGCTAGCGTTTCCATCCGTAGTAAAATTGTGCACGGTTCCAGTACTCAGGATGGGATTATCTCCACCCTCGTCGGGGTCACCTTCGTCCGGATCTTCACCCCCCAGATTACCGCCGCCTCCGCTGTTGGAGCCGGAGACTATACCGTCAATACCGCCTACAGCCTTCACCGGTGAAGTATAATTAACCACTTGGCTCTTCAATGTGGCATTCACGCCATAATCCGTATCGTCCGTGGCATTATTAAAGTCCCATTTGAAATCGCCGCCGTTCAAGCGTCCTGCTTTTGCTGTAACGATAGCGGGAACATCTTCCGGTTTGTCAATCTGATCTGCCCTCACTCCAAGGTCATAGGTAAGATCAAAATTGTTGTAAGGCGTTCCGCCCGATGCCGTCACATAGAATTCATCTACTTCCTCATTTCTTTCAGAGGCAAGATATGCATCAAATTGTTTATTATCCGCCGGACCGGTAGCGCCCTGTACGCCCTGACCCGCGTTGGCGTAAATAAGACGTTTTGCTCCTACAACCACATTATTGTAAGCCTTGATCATACCGCCGGGCTCACCCGAGAAGGTTGCATTGGCAGTACCTTCTGCAATATCTGAGCCCTGCATGGAAATGAGCATAGGACTTTTACAGTTTCTGAAGTAGTTAGCTTCCACAAATGCAGAACTTGCCTTGGTCACGCCCACACCATACTTGGCATTGCCGTCATAGTAATTGTTATAGAAATGGATGCTTCCTACTCTGACACGGGCATGTCTGGAATCGGAGTGGTCAAACCAATTGTGGTGATATGTCACCATAAACTCTTCACTGTCACTCATTCCGCAAAGGGAACATTTTCCGGAATCCCAGAAGTGATTATAGGATATCGTAATATAAGTAGATTTCCCTTTCACATCAATGGAACCGTCACCCTTCGCCTGGTCAGAGTCTCCGCCAGTGGAGCCATAGAAAAGATCCATATCATGTATCCAGATATTGCAGTTTGCCGTATCTAGAGAGATACCATCATCCATAAATGCCATAACTGCAAAGTTTCTGAATTCTACATTCGCACAATTTCTCACCAGGAATCCGAAGCCGTGTACGGCTGCGTCCTCACCGATTCCCTCAATGGTGATATTCATATCATTGTAATTTGCTTTTCCTTTAATCTGGAGTCCTTCCGCCTTGGAAGAAATATGATCCAAATCAGTTCTCGATATCTTGCCGATGATTCGGATATCCAAAATATCATTCTCCGTTCCGCCCTTCTGCTTGGCATCGAGAATAGATTGGAGACCCACCACTTCTGCGCCGTTAACCGTGGCTTTACAGGTCTTGGCAGTATCCGCCGTCACATAAATCACCTGTGCGCCTTTCTTAAGCGTACCATCATTATTGTATGCGCCGAGTCCGGTGCCTGAATACTTGGAACCGGAACCTTTGGAGAACGCAAAACCTGTGCGGTCATAACCTGTCACGGTCAAAGCACTAGTTACAGCCTCTCCGATAGGAGTAGCTGCCTTGGTAGTAGGGTCAACGGTTGCCGCTACCACTTTGATGTAATAGATTCCCGACTTCAATCCGACGGTATCCACTCTCCAATGATCCTCATACTGACGGAGCAGTTCATTGTCAATACGGCTGCTCTCAGGGAAATCCGTAGCGCTTGTGGACACATATGCCAGATAGCCGTCAGCTCCAGCCACCGGACTCCATTCAGCATAGGCACCCTCTTCATAGCCGCCCTCCCTTGTGATGGTAACAGCAGATTCTGTCACAGGTTTAATCACAATGGTATAAGGGCTAAATCCGTCCGCAGTAACCCAGAAACAGTCGCTCTCTTTTTTCACTTCAACTTCTTTATCTTCATGCAGGGCATAAATGCTGTTTCTAGAAGTCACTCCCTCAGGATAGGTAAATTTAATCTTCACCTTTCCTGTCATGCTGACCTTATTTGAAAGAATTACCGCATTCAAATAAGCATTAATGTCATAGCAGAGAGTCTGCACCTTTTCTTTGTCCTCAGCTGAAAGATCTGCAATCAGTGTATTTATCTTCGTTTTAATTGCATCCGTCAAACCGGAATCATTCGCCTGTTTCTCCGCATGAATAATAATCTTGCCAGAGACTTCTTGGTTCAGCGCATTCTTAAATACAGGCTTATTTGTCTCATCTAACTGAACATCCTTCACATCGGATGAAGCAGAGTCCGGTTCCACTACAGTAGGCTCCTTATATGTCGCCTCTACCTCCACATTCTCTGCCGGCATGGTAAAGCTGGTTTCTTCTGCTCTTGCATTGGCAAGCGTAACCGTTCCCGCTTTCACAACCCACTTGTCAAATTCTTTGCCAGCGGGAGCCGCAGCTGCCGTAATGTTCACGGTAGCTCCCTGTTCTGCTTTCTTCAGGTTTGCGGTACCATTCGTCACAGTAATAGTGTGTGCGTTTGCATCAGACTTGTACGTTGCCGCAATCTCCACTGCGGATCCGGGCATAGTAAAGGTAAGTCCAGCAGTCTTTGCCTGTTCTGCCGTAAGAGTCAAATCACCCGAGTTCACTACCCACTTGTCAAATATCTGATTGGCGGGAGCTTCGTTTGGTGTAAGCACTACCGTCGCACCTGCAGGCAGCGGAGATGTAATTTCTTTTCCCGCCTCATTGGTTGCTTTTGCGGTGCCGTTTGTCACGGTAAGTGCATATGTTTTAGCCTTATAAACTGCCTTAATGGTCACAGCCCCTGCAGGCATGGTAAAGGTTGCCTTTCCTGCTTCTGTGGCATCATCGGTCAAGCTCAAAGTAGCGGGAGTCACTTCCCACTTGTCAAATTCCTGACCAGCGGGAGCCGCATTCGCCTGTACAGTCACTATAGTGCCTGCAGCCGCTTTCGCAAGGGAATTGCCATCTGCATCCGTCACGGTACAATCGGTTGCAGTGATGTTGTACTCAACTACCTGTTCCTTATAAGTTGCCTCAAGGGTTACATCCGCCTCCGGCATGGTAAAAGTCGTGGTCTCTTGAGTGGCATTGGTAAAGGAAACCTTCTGTCCGTCACCATAAGTTCCCACCCATTTGTCAAATTGCTTACCATCTACCGGCTTGTTTGCCGTCACATTCACAACAGTGCCGGCTGCGGCTGCAGACTTATCCGCTCTGCCGCTCGTTGCAGTGATGGTATGGATTTCGGGCAAGCTGCCGTCATCCTCAGCATACTCCTCCAAGACGATGGAAGCGATTTTGTTTTCACCCGCACCGCCTGCAATGACTAAGGTATTGCTAAATGTCTCATCAGATTTGAGGTAATATTGGTCATTACTATAAACCTTATCTTCGCCAAAACTCAGTTTTCCTTCTACATCCTTCTGCCATACTTCTTCCCGATAATCACCTGCTCCAATATAGATATATCTATCGTCATTGACACCGGCCAGAGTAATAGTAATCTTAACCGCCGCCGTGTTCGCGCCAACGGGCAGGGCTATGGATTGACCGGCGGCCACACATACGGAAGTAGCATTCGTATCAAATTTTGCAGTCGCCTTGCTAGGTGTAATACCTTCAAAGGCTTGTTTTATCTCTCCTTTTCCTGTAATTCCCATTCTCGCAAAGTCTTCTTTGGTAAAATTCCATGTCGTTTGGGAAACCAATTTGTATTCAATGGAATCATACTGTGCCGCCAGCGACACAGGTCCTGCTGGCATGGTAAAGGTCAGCTCGGAGGCAGCCTTCTGCTCGTCTGTAAGGGTTAAGCCGGAAGTCACCTCCCACCCTGTAAATCTCTTGCCGGAAATCTTATCGGCAGTGATTGTAACAGAATCGCCTTCGGCTGCTGTTTTCGTATTCGCTGTGCCGCCATCGCATACCCATGTAACCTCATGAATGCTTGACGCACTCGCATAACTTGTCGAAAGCGTTACTTCAGCCGCCGGCATAGTGAAAGTGGTAGTAAGCGCCTTTGCATCGGCAAAGTCAATATTTACAGTATTCTCACCATCACTATATGTACCTGTCCATCCGGTAAACTGCATACCATTCGCGGCCGCAGCTGCCGTAACGGTCACCGTCGCTCCTGCCGATGCTTCTGTAATGGAGTTGCCGTTTTCATCCGTCACCGTGCTTGCAGCACTCTCTTCAGTGCCTTTACCATCGTTGATGGTGATGCCATAGGTGCCGGTGGGTTTTGTTTCCACGATGGTAATTGTTTTTGTTTTGCACTCGCCACCATTTGCAGTAATAATCAGATATCCTTCATCATCAAATTTATCAGAAGTTACTGTAACTGAATCTCCCTTATCACACCCCAAGGAGTCTGCATCCGGTGCCTTCTGATACAACTTCGTACCAGCAATATCATAATATCGCTGATTATTTGTGCCATTAACCGTTATCGTAACCTGTACTGACTTCGTATTAGCATCCATAGGTATCAAAATCTTAGCACCGCNTCNTAACGACAAACCATCTGTCGTATTACTTTTCAATGCTATGGTACCCGACTNGCATATGATACNGCACAANGNTTCATTCGCAGCCACGGAAATATTTTTAGCAGGACGATTACTTGCGTTAAAATCCCACACTGTGGTTCTTTTTCCACTTACATCATCCCACTCTCCCGGAGAATATACAACATATTCCGCCGCACTAGATTCCGCCGCCGTTACCGCAGTCACCCCCCCAAACAGCTCTGCGGGCAGGGTCCCCAACAGCATGCATACCGTCAATAGCAGTGACAGTATCCTCCCTTTCGTTCTTTTCTTCATAACTACCTCCTTCTTTCTCCATGACTCCATGGTGTTTACGGCTCTCCCGTATATTTTTTCAATGCCTTTTTGCGAATAAATAGGCAAACTATCCACATTGATGGTTAAATTCTATCACATTCTGTTAAAATTTTCAATTCTGTTCATCCTACTAATTGTCTCTTTATATGCTTTTTTTATATTTTTACTAGTTTTGTATCTTTTGCCTTGGTAATATTTACTATATCAAGATAGCATTATATGAATACAAGCTGCCACAGCACATCATAGTGATGAGCAGAAAAAAGGAAGAAGCCGCAACCTCTTCCCTTTCTCATGGCATTACAGAGTTTCCGAAAAATGGCTATCCACTAAACGTGTTCTGCAGGCTCTTTCTTGCCTTTTACTGTGCAAGTTCTTCTTTCAGCTTCGCAATTTCCTCCACTTGCTTTGTGATTTCCTCTGCCTGCTTAGCATTTTCCTGCACCATTTTCATAATACCTCTACCATCTGTATGTGCATTTCCGTCACCTTCGAGTCTCCCGTTTCCGGCTCTACATACACATCCAGCCTTGCGCCGCGCAGTTTGGTATCTGCTCCATAAAACACTTTCTGGGCCGTGACCGTCATGTGTTTGAATTCCCTGCCAAAAATAGTCTTCAGGAGGCTTCTTACAAATCTCTCCCCTATCTCCGGGTAACTCACCATCGACACAAACAGAAAGTCGTCCAGCAGATTCATCTCCTCAAGTGACTTTCCCTATCACACCATTTCCTTCAATCCGCCATATTCATTTGTTATATAGGGATTTTCAGCCGAAATGGTTTGAAATGTTAGATGTTCCCTAGATATGGTTGATATTATAACAGATAATATTCGGGAAGCCAATCAAAATTTAATTGAAGTTGATTCGTCATCGAAAAATAGTCTTTTAGGTTAAAAGAAGCTGCCGTTTTCTCTCAATCATCTCGTCAATTTTCTCTATGTATAAAGCCACTTCCTTCACATTCTCGCACCGCTCGATCCGCCCGTCAGGATACACCCTTTTCGTAATCGAACCTGCCCCTAATGCTACTATGGTCTGTTTTTCCTCCATAATAAGAATATTGTAAAGACCATATTTTCCGGGCTTCGCATAGCCCACATTTTCAAAGTTGCCGGACATATTTTTCTGACGGTACAGATAATAGGGCTTCATCCCTAAGCTCTCTGCTCCCTCTGCTGCGATTTTCATGGTTTCCTCCGTGTTATTCAGCAGGGAAATACCATTTTCCTGTATCCATTTGCTCATCTGAGAAGCCCTTTTGATTGCCAGAGAATGCACCGTCAGGGAATCCGGCGCAAGGGATACCACCTGATCAATGGTGCGCTGCACATCCGAAGCATCCTCCCCCGGAAGCCCCAGAATCAAATCCATATTGATATTGTCAAAACCTATCTCCCTTGCCATGGCGTACGCCTCAAGCACCTGACTGACGCTTGCACGCCTGCCAATGATATCCAAAGTTTCCGGCTTCATGGTCTGGGGATTGACAGAAATTCTTCCCACGCCGTGTTTATGGAGGATTTCCAGCTTCTCTCTCGTGATGCTGTCCGCCCTGCCTGCTTCCACGGTAAATTCTTTCACACTTTCCAGAGGAAAAGATTCTTTTAAGGCGCAAAGCAGCCTGTCCAGCTGCTGTGGCTCCAAAGTAGTCGGNGTTCCGCCGCCGATATNAACGCTGTCCAAGGCTTTATGACGGCACATTTCCGACACTTGCGTCATTTCTTTTANCAGGCAGTCGATATAGGTATCCACCNTATCTTNATNAGCCCCAANCCCATAAGAAGTAAAGGAACAATACAGACAGGTAGTGGGACAGAACGGAATTCCTATGTAAAGGCTATAACCTGAGTTATCGTCTCCGCCAAGATGGATTCCCCGCAGAATTTCCCGCTCCCTCTCAGCAATATCAATACCAAGCGCCGCCTTTTCTTCACTGACGAAATGTTCCTGACACAAATAATCCATGATTTCTTTATGGCTTTTCCCCTCTTCCAGCATCCCGTAAGCAATCTTTGTGGGACGGATTCCCGTCAGATTGCCCCATGGCAGGGATTTGCCCGTATGATGCTGCAGAGTTTTATAAAAAAACGCCTTAAAGCCATCTTTAAAGCCTTTTTCTGCCTGCTCATGCATACTCTGCCATTCATAGGAAACGCCTTCCAGCTTTATGGAGGCGCCACGGGTTGAAAACAGAATCTCCGCCCAGAAATGATTGTCGCACTCCCGCTCCAGCACGGTACTATCCGGAGTCACTACTTTTACATCCTTTTCCGGATAGAATGCCTTTAACAAAGCGTGTACATCGTACTCAAAATTTGTCCTGTTTACTTTTACATACATCGTGTTTTCGTTCATTTTGTTTCCCCTTTATCACTTTTATCATCATCCCACAAAGGGATTGTATTTCTTCTCATGTCCGATGGTAGTGCTGTCCCCATGTCCTGGATACGCCTTGGTGTCATCCGGCAGCACAAAGAGTTTTTCCTTGATGGAGCGCACCAATGTACTCATACTTCCCGTGGCAAAATCCGTCCGCCCCACGGATTCCAAAAACAAGGTGTCTCCGCAGATTAAAAACCCTGCCTCTTCAAAATAATAGCAACAGCCTCCCTTGGTATGTCCCGGCGTGGCAATCACTTTACATGTCATTCCGGCTATGGTAATCTCTTCGCCGTCTTTTACATACACATCCGCCTTCAGACTGACAGGCCGATGCATCTGCTCTGAAACATTTTTATGGGGATCTGCAAGCAGCTCCCTCTCATCCTCGCCGGCATAGACCAAAACTTGACTTCGCCCTTCTTCGGCAGCTTTCTCATTGGCTGTCTTCTTTAAATCTTCCAATCCCCATACATGGTCAAAATGTCCGTGTGTAAGCAGGATACCAGCCACATGAAGACCGTTTTTGGCAAGATTCTCATAAATCGAACTTCCATAATCGGGAGCATCCACCACGATTGCCTCAGTTCCATTCTCCCGATACACAAAATAACAATTGGTACTGTACATTCCCAGCACCACACGCCCTATTTTTATTTCTCCCATTAGCCCGTAGCCCTTTCTATATCTAATACACTCTCAATTCCCCTGATTTTCTCAATAATGCGGTTCAGCTCCTCCCTGCTTGCAATCTCAAAGGTGGTCTGCAAAGTCGCAAGTCCCTGCCGGTTGGTCTTAGTGTTCATGGAAAGAATGTCAATATTTTTCTCCGTGAGCGCTTTGGAGATATCCGCCAAAAGACCGTTTCTGTTGTTGGCAAAAATCCTGATTTCCGCTAGATACTTCTCGGAGGTTGCATCCTCCTGCACCTGCCACTCCGCATCTATCAGCCGGACTCTGTCTATCTCCGGCAAATCCAGAATATTCAGACAGTCCGTCCGATGGATGGAAATACCTCTTCCTCTGGTGACAAAGCCCACAATCTCGTCTCCCGGAACCGGGGAACAGCATTTGGAAAAACGCACGGACAAATCTGCGATGCCCCTTACCACAATACCGCTTCTGGGCTTCATCATGGCAGGTCTGCCGTTTGGAGTAATCCCCGCCTCTGCAATGCTTGCAAGCACTTCCTCGTTGGTGAGTTCTTTGCGGTGTTCCCTGTCGTAAAGTTCCTGCAGCTTATTGATAACCTGACCTTCTTTTAAAGCACCGTGCCCGATGGCTGCCAGCACGGAATCCCAATCACGGAATCCATACTTGTGCATAACCTCATCCAGATACTCCTGCTTCATCAAAAGGGACTGATTAATGCTTTTTGTCTTGCAATAGTTGGAAAGCAGTTCTCTTCCCTTAACAATATTATCTTCTTTCAGTTCATTCTTGAACCATTGATTGATTTTGTTTTTGGCCTGAGTACTCTTTACTACATTCAGCCAATCATGACTGGGACCCTTGGAGTTCTGGGAAGTGATAATCTCAATTCGGTCACCGTTTTTAATGACATAATCAATGGTCACCAGCTTGCCGTTGACCCTGGCGCCCACCATCCTGTTTCCCACAGCGGAATGAATGCTGTAAGCAAAGTCAATGGGGGTGGAGCCTGCCGGGAGGTTTTTGACTTCTCCGGTAGGAGTAAAACAGTACACATTGTCGGCAAACAAATCCAAATCATTCTTAAGCAGACTTAAGAACTCTTTGTTGTCCGACATATCCCGCTGCCACTCCAAAATCTGGCGCAGCCAAACTAGTTTCTCCTCCTCCTGATTCCCCACCTTTTTGCCGTCAGAGACTTCCTTGTATTTCCAATGAGCCGCGATACCATACTCCGCTGCTTTATGCATGTCAAAAGTACGAATCTGTATCTCAAAGGGCTGCCCGCTGGTTCCGATCAGAGTTGTATGCAGGGACTGATACATATTTTCCTTGGGCATGGCAATATAATCCTTGAAACGCCCGGGAATCGGCTTATACATCTCGTGAATGACACCCAGAGCCGCATAACAGTCCTTTACCGTATCCACAATGATGCGTACCGCAAACAAGTCATATATCTGATCCAGCGTCTTGTTCTGGTTCTTCATCTTTTTGTAAATACTAAAAAAGTGCTTTACCCTGCCGTCCACCTTGGCCTTGATGCCTGCATGGGCGATATGCTCGCTGACCTCATCCACAATGCTCTGGATAAGCTTTTCGCGGACACCCTTTCTGACTGCAATCTTATCCACCAAATCATAATAAGCATCCGGCTCCAGATATTTTAAGGACAAATCATCCAGCTCCACCTTAATCCTGCTGATGCCCAATCTCTGGGCAATGGGACAGTAAATTTCCAGAGTCTCTTTTGCAATGCGCTGCTGTCCTTCTTTATTCTGGTATTTCAGCGTACGCATATTGTGAAGACGGTCAGCCAGCTTAATCAAAATAACCCGGATATCCTTCGCCATGGCAAGAAACATTTTTCTTAAGTTTTCCGCCTGCATCTCCAGCTTGCTGTCAAAGCCTTCACCGTCCTCCGACAAGGGGATTTTTTCCAGCTTAGTAACGCCGTCCACCAAAATAGCTACATCTTCGCCAAAGTCCCGTATTAAATCCTCCTCTGTCATGGCTGTGTCCTCCACAACATCATGAAGGAGTCCCGCTACAATGGTTTCTTTATCCATCTCCAGATCCGCCAGAATAATTGCCACATTTAAGGGATGGACAATGTAAGGCTCTCCAGACCGGCGATACTGATTTTTATGAGCCTCATTGGCAATCCGATATGCCCTCTCAATCATGGAAATATCATCGCTGGGGTGATATTTTTTCACACGCTTAATAAGGTCCTGATATAATTCCTCAGGAGCCACAAATTCCTGCAATTTACTTATTTTGCCATAGTCAATGATATCTTCCTGCTTTTCTTCTGTCATAAATCCCACTCCAGCTTGATTAGATTGTTTCTATTTTCCGGGATAGCAGATGGCGGACTCCAGACGGTAGCCTTTCAGCCTCTCTCTGCCGTTTAAACCGGCTAATTCCATCAGCACTACAACGCCTACTACCTCGCCGCCCAGAGACTCAATCAGCTTTACCATTGCCTCCGTGGTGCCGCCGGTAGCAATCAAATCGTCCACAATCAGCACCTTCTGACCCGGCTTAATGCTGTCCTTGTGCATCTCGATAACCGCCTGACCGTACTCCAAATCATACGCTATCTCTACCGTCTCGCAGGGCAGCTTTCCCTTTTTGCGAATCAGCACAAAAGGCTTATGATTATTGTATGCAATGGGCGTTCCAAAGATAAATCCTCTGGATTCCGGTCCCGCCACCACATCATAATCCAAGTCCTTGATTTTCTCCTGCATAGTGTCAACGGCAAGTTTAAGTCCGTCCGCATCCTGCAGCACAGAGGTCACATCCCGGAATATAATTCCCTCCTCAGGAAAATCGGGAACCAAACTAAATCATGTCATTATACATAAAGCATAATTATTTTTATAATGATATTGAGTTAATTAATTTTTATGTTTAAGTTATTGCG
>WFLX010297872.1_pt1 | contig 19644 bp, 19 predicted proteins | sample 4967041 | NCBI WGS metagenome assembly WFLX01 (sample SAMN12857096, study PRJNA449069) | gut metagenome | isolation source: stool from male and female vole | host: Microtus ochrogaster | place: USA:Florida | collected 2017
CACGCAAAACAATCTGCTTTTCAAAAAATCAAGATATTCATAAAGCCGTTATAGGAACTTTTATTAATATATTTTTCTTCGGGCGTAATTTTGACTTTTCAACTATTTTGTGACAACACCCCGAAACTGTTTCTCATCATATTCTTTTATGATTTCATATTTCATCATAATTTTATTATATCATATCTTTTTTATTTTTGCAAGAGGTCTACTATAAAACATCAAAAAGCTCTGCAAAACATATTTTCGCAGAGCTTTCCTTGTTATCTCTTAAATTTTGCAGCATATGCAATGCCAATTATAAGAACACCGGCTGATATGCCAAGCAATATCAGCGCCGCAGTATTGTTTGTTCTGGAATTGTCATTCATTGATGGAAACCTATCCATAAAAGGTCGGTTAAAATTTGAGTCTGTCGTTTTCTGCTCATCTGAATCAGAACTTTTATTCTGCATATCAGGATGCGAAAATCCTCCGGGCATATTTTCGTCAAAACCTTCCGGCATTTCTCCACCAAACATATCAAACGGCTCAAAGCCTTCGGGCATCTCTCCGTTAAAGTCAGGCGGCATATTACCGCCGTTCGGCATCTGAATATTGCTTGTATTTGTTGCATTCGGTTTGATTCGATTGTCGCCGTTGTTTCCACCGAATCCACCAAAACCTCCGCCCATGCCCATGTTCATTGTTCCTATATCTGAAATATCAAGAGATGAGGTATCTATAAGTGCAGAGCTGTCAGCTTTCTGACCGTCTGTTGTGGAAGGTATTGTTCCGTTGAGCTGTCCTGTTACACTTTCTGAACGAAGTTCGCAGAATTTTGCTATTGCAGCTACACCTGTCTGATACTCCTCATAAGTGCAGAATTTTGTAGGGTCTTTTTTTACATATTTATCTATCAGTTCAGCCGTTTCGTTTATCAGAGATTCAAAATCCGTTTCGCTGATAAACTTGCTGAAAAGCTCGTGATACTTATCGGTATATTTTTCGCTTTCAAATATCCATGCAATAATCGGACGGTCACTCATATCTCCCGAAACAGGAGTATCTATTGCAGAATTGACCGAAGAAGAAGCATTCATGCCCTGAAAAGAACCAAAAGCAAGGTTATAGTCCCACGGAATCATAGAAAGCTGCCCGTCTTTTTCGTAAAGGTAGTAGTTGTGTACCATCTGTCCTGTATAGCTGTCGCCNTTACACAGGAAATTATGNACCNCAAAATNGCGNAAAACCTCATCAACATTGACTGTTGATTCTATNTCGTTCATCTCAGAAAGTGATTTCAGGGAAGCGACCAGTNNTNTTTTATCTGCTGTGGATACATCAGTTTTGGCAGTATTGAAGATATTGGGATAACTGTCGATGTCATCATTAATATATTTCAGCTTAACATCATCACTTCCCATACCACCGGGAAAATCTGGCATATCTCCGTCTTTACCGAACATTTGCGAAGGCTCAAAGCCATCAGGCAGATTATCCATGTTGAACTGAGGCATTTCTCCGTTTCCAAAATTAGGCATTTCACCGTCACCAAAATTCATCGGAGGTGCGAATTGATGACCTTTATTATCAGAACTTTCCGAATCACCGTTTTCTCTGTTCAGAAAATCCTCCATATCAAAATCTTTGCCATTGCCGGGACCTCCACCGAGACTCATAGTATCAGGCTTATAAAGTTCTCCCGGATTGCTGCCATAATTACGCTTTAAGAATGAATCCTCAACGCCTTCGACTGCAAGATAAAGCCCCCAGTCCTCGCCGTTGACGGTAATATAGACATAACTGCAAAGTGGTGTGTCTGCTCCGAAATCTTCCATAAGAGTATATGAAAGATAATCCTTCATATAAGTATTATCCTGAATAATGTTATTCAGACAGAGTTTATCAAGTCCGTGATAGCTTTTAGTGCTGTCATAGTGACCGAATTCTATCTTTAAGCTGTAACGGCTGCTATCCATACTTCTCACCGTTTTGAGAGATGAATTTCCTTTGCCCCTGATACCAACATTTTTAATTGCTTCGCCGTCTATGACCACATTACATGGAGAATACTCCTCCGATTCACAGGTTTCAAGAAAGCTGTCCCAGTCATTTATAACAATATCAAGCGTATGGACTTTTGAGTGATTGAAAATTCGATTCTCGTATCCTACAGTATGAGCTGTTGTTTTAATGCCAATTGCCTGACCATTGCAAAAAAGAATTGTGATTACAAGCGTTACGGCAATAATCACCATACATATCTTATCTATATTTTTATGTGCAGACATACTCTCACACCCTTATCCCATGTAGTCGCCATTATAGCTGACAAGCACAGCACTCTGGATACCATCCATATCGCTTAGAGCATTGATAAAGTCTGTATTATCATCTTTAAGACGAATCTCAAGATTCAGCTCCACAAGACCTTTTTGTGCAGTTTTGCTTTTTACAATACATCTTTCGGTCTTGCTGTTCAAAAATGCTGCTGCTTTTGTTTCACTGTCGTGACCGTCACAGCGAATTACAACAATATATGGGTTCGTGTGAGCTTTCCGATTGACAAAAATAAGGAGGATAACACCAATGATAACGCTTCCGATGACTGCAAGCGGAATCATACCTGCCGCAAGAATAATTCCGACAGCAATAGACCAGAACAGAAAAGCAATATCAAGGGGTTCTTTGATAGCTGTACGGAAACGGACAATAGACAATGCGCCTACCATACCAAGTGAAAGCACAACATTGCTGGTAACTGCGAGAATAACAACTGTAGTTATCATTGTAAGCGCAACGAGAGTAGTTCCGAAGCTGGCAGAATACATTACTCCTGAATAGGTTTTTTTATAAACGAGGAAGATAAACATTCCCAGACCAAAGGCAAGGATAATGGCAATTGCCATATCAAGCAGACTTACGCTTGTGATGTNCTCCNGANAGCCGGATTTGAAAATATCATTGAAACTCATTGTANATTACTCCTTTNTGNTTAGTACTATCCGTATATACGGCATACGGCATATTTTGAAAAAGCTCCCTCACGTCTGTTTGCAAGGGAAACTGCATCCCTTATGATGTCGGGAAGAAAAGCGTCCCATTTCACTTCGAGAATAATTGAATCCGAAACAGGAACAGTGATACAGTCGGGATTCAGAAAATCCGTACACCGCAGACCGCTCCTGATGTTGTAATCCAGTGTGACACGGACATTTCCGGCAGGATAGATGAATGGTTCTCTCGTGTAATCAACAATCGTTTTCGGTGCTAATCCCTGTGTTGTCATTTTCACATAAAGCTCCCTGACAAGCGGATACTCCGAGTTCAGCATCCATTCAAGCTTTCCATTCACAATATTCTGTGCCTGTTCAGAAGTAAGAGGAGCGCTCTGCTTGTTGCCGAGATTGTTAGTTTTGCTTTTCTTTTCCAGATGAATGACAGATGTATCACCGTTATAGTATCGGATTCGGAATTTTTCACGACAGTTCATGCCGTCTATCTTTTCCCTCAGAGCCTTGTCCGCCGGATTATCAAAGTAAAGGCTTCTGATAAAGTATTTTCCGTCAATGGTANGAGGGTCGNGATACGCCATAGATGTAAGTCTGTGCNGTATGGTTATCATATCTGAAAGACTTATTTCATGCTTNACCTCATGTCTGAAANCCATAATATCACCTCTTTTCGCTATTATTATCATTATACAANTTGACGCTGNATNGATGCTGAAAAAAGGTGAAAGGAACGTTAATTGNGTGTGAAAATTAAATGAAAGTATGGAAGAAACTGTTTTTCAGCTTGAAGTCAGCAAAATGTTGTATTATAATAATAGAAACAGAAAAGGGGGAAGGATTTTGAAAATTCTTATTATAGAGGACGAACAGATTCTGGCAGATTCCTTGAAGCTCATGCTGAACTCCAAAGGCTTTGAAACGGAAGCTGTCTACGACGGAGAAAGCGGAGAACAGTATGCGATACTGAATATTTATGACCTGATAATTCTTGATGTAATGCTGCCGAAACAAAACGGCTGTCAGGTTGCAAAACATATACGTGAAAAACGCTGCTCTGTCCCGATATTGATGCTGACAGCAAAGTCGGATATTGAAGATAAGGTGCAGGGATTGAATTCAGGGGCGGACTATTATCTGACAAAACCATTTGATTCGAGGGAACTCCTTGCCTGTGTTAACGCTTTGCTCCGCCGTCAGGGTACACAGATAAATGAGCTTGTTTTCGGAAACACTTCTCTTGATATAGAATCTGCAACGCTTGTATACGGAGAAAACAGTGTCAGACTTTCAGCAAGAGAATTTGAAATCATGCGGCTGCTTATGGTTTCGGGAGCAAAGCATATCTCAAAGGAAACTCTGCTGACNAAGGTCTGGGNATATGAGTCCAANGCAGTTGAAAATCATNTGGATNGTTTACGTTGGATTTCTTAGAAAGAAACTCGTCAGCATCGGTTCGGATATTCGTATTGAAGCAGTCCGACGTTTAGGATATCATCTGGAGTGTGATGAACAATGCTGAAAAAGTTGAGATTCAAATTCGTTATCGTAATTATGATGATTGTAACGGTATTGTTCAGTGCAGTATTCGGGTGCGTAATGTACTTTACAAAGAAAAATATTGAAAGAGAAAGCATACAGATGATGGGTGCTTTAGCTTTTGCGCATAATACACCCATGTCTGTTTCTCCGCCCGAAAATGTGCCCGATAACATCAGGTTTCCTTTTTTTAGAATCATAATTGATAATGACGGAAATATGGACGTATTCGGTGGAGATTATTATGATTTTTCTGATGAAGATTTTCTCAATAAGATTTTCAGTGTTGTTTCTTCCAAGACAGAAAAGGCAGGAATCATACCTGAGTATAACCTCAGATACCTGAAATCATATAAAAATAATACAGAATGTATTGTGTTTGCAGATATATCAAGTGAAAAAGCGATGCTAAGCGGTCTTATAAGGAACTCAGTTGTAATCGGACTTATCGGGTATATCATTTTCTTTGTGATAAGCCTGATGCTTGCCAGATGGGTGACAAAGCCCGTGGAAAAAGCATGGAATGAGCAGAAACAGTTTATTGCCGATGCCTCACATGAGCTGAAAACTCCGCTGACGGTAATCATGACAAATGCAGAAATGCTTGAAGATGACAGCTATACAGAAACTGACAAAAACAGTTTTACAAAAAATATCCTCTCAATGTCAAAACGAATGAGAGGATTGGTTGAAAGTCTGTTAGAACTTGCAAGAATGGACAACGGAACATCATCAAAAGAAAATCAGTTGTTTGATTACAGCAAGCTGGTATCAGACTGTATATTGCCGTTTGAACCGCTGTTCTTTGAGAAAAATATGGAGTTGTCTGTTGACATAGACAATCATATACAAGTCGAAGGAGACCAGAATAAGCTCAGACAAGTGATTGATATTCTGCTTGATAATGCTTTGAAATACTCCGATACCAAGTNTCCTGTTCAGTTGAAATTGAANCAACAGGGNCTGCATGGAATCCTGTCCGTATCCAGTANAGGTACTNCNCTTTCCANGTTTGACTGCAAAANCATCTTCAAACGCTTCTATCGTGTGGATAAGGCAAGAAATGACGGACAAAGCTATGGCTTAGGACTTTCAATTGCTGACAGCATTATGAAAGAACATAAAGGAAAAATATGGGCAGAAAGTGAAAATGGATACAATTCTTTCTATGTATCTGTAATTATGAAGTAATCATTATTTGAACAGGCGACCTGCTCATAACGCTCACGCTTCTCGTCCTCGGCAGACATCATTATATTCTTGCAAGTGAACACTAAAAGGCAACGGTAAGCAATGCACTCAATGCCGATAATGTCGGATTTGATGTTTCAGAAAACGGTGTAGTTGACAAAACACCCGAACGGACTTCTTTCTATGAGAAGAATAATCCCTATAAGGATTAACATAGACAAAACAAATAGCCGTGTAAATACTCAAATCGGCTATCGTGCTGATTCTGCACGGCTATAGGAGGGTAAGAGAAAGAAAGCGATGTCCTCACTCTAAAAGCATAGAGACAGAGAAGCTAAGAAGAAAATTCGCTACGAAAAACATAACAATGCAGGAAATGGACGAGCAGTATAAAGACTGTCCCTCCCACACCAACATCTATGAGGCAGACGGCGTAAAGCATACGGTTGTAAGTCACTTTGCGGGCGATAATGATATTAACGATGTGATGCTCAACTATGCTTATATCGGTACGAACATCGGTCTGTACTTCAATCTGAGCAGCACTCAGATTGTCCTTGTCATTCTTTGCATAGGTTGTCGGTTCGCCGCTCTGACCATAANCTGCCAATGTAACAGCTAAAAAACTGTTATCACAATAAATCTTCTTTTCATAATGCTCCCTCCTGTTTTTTATAAGTATGCTTCTTCTAAATTCAATTCTTNACTGTTNTCTTTCAGCCAGNAAATTATATCATCAGNCAATNCCGCTTCTGCATCAACACCGTNTTTCCATATCCATTTATTGCTGAAATTCAGCCAGTAAATTGTTCCATCATCGGCGGTNAGCTTGTATTCGGGCNGTCCGTCACAGGNGATAGGGATATATTCAAGAGCATCGAGCCTTTCAAATATCGCTGATTGATTTGAANCAACAGGCGATATCGTTGTTGTTTCTGTGGTTGTGGTTACAGTTGTTTCAATTGTCGTTGCGGATGAAGTTGTTTCAGTTGCAGTTGGTATAGCTGGTGTCCTTATTCCATTATCCACAGCATAGTTTGACAGCATTTTCAACGTCAGATCATATCTGTCAGCATTTGTTTTACAGCCTACAACAGCGGAGAGATAGGTTTTGCCGTTACGCTCAAAGGCGGCAATCAGACAGTTTCCTGCATTTGCAGTAGTGCCTGTTTTCATACCAACAGCATCAGCACAGTAGTATGCCCCATTTGGATTTAGAAGTGCATTTGAATTTGTCCAAGTGATATTTTCACCCGAAGCGAATACCACATATTTCTGATAAGTGCCTGTTATTGTCTTAATCTCAGGAATGGAGAAAGCATGGTTTGCAAGCCTGAGCAGATCTGAAACAGTGGTATATTGGTTTGCATCGTCCCAGCCTTCGGGATTGACAAAGTGGCTGTCCTTCATTCCAAGTGAGTTTGCGTATTCATTCATCAGCTCTGCAAAATATACAACAGCCTGTGTATCGGTCATTTGAACATCAGACTTTGCCGCCCTTGCAGTAGCAACAGCCACGGTATATGCTGCATCGTTGCCCGAAGCCATGAGCATCCCCATAAGCAGATCATATAGTTTCAGTTTATGTCCTTGTCTTATCAAACAAAGACTTGAACCCGATTTCACAAGATTCTGCTCCGAACCTACAGTAATGACCGTATCAGGACTAAGATAATGCAGAGCTACAGAAGCTGTCAGGAGCTTTGTTAGGCTTGCAGGAGCGATACGCTCGTTGATATTATCATAGTAGAGCAATTCCTCATCATCTGCACAGGCAAATGCTGCCGCCTTACAAACAGGAGAAACTATTTTTACCGATTCTTGCGGATAAATAAGTTCTCGTTTCATCAAAGTCAGGTCAAATACATNAAGCCTATCATCTTTATAGAAATCGGCAGCTCTCNAGTTTTCAAGGTGAGTATCAGGGACGGATGATAGNCATTTCTGAANCAATACAACATCTGCAACATCAAACGCTCCGTCNCTGTTTACATCACCTTTTACACTGAATCTTGCATTTACAGGCATTGCTGACAGCATACTGGTTGACGCAAGTGCGAGCGTAAATAGTACAGTTATAATCCTCTTTTGTTTCATCTTTTATCATCCTTTCTATTTGGCAAGTGACAGCAATTTTAAAGTTAGCTCATATCTGTCTGTGTCTGATTGACAGCCTGTCACAATAGATATATAATTTCTTTCATTCTTCTGAAATACTGCAATAAGGTTATTCCCTGCATTTGCAGTAGTGCCTGTTTTCATACCTACGGCATTTTCGCAGTAGTAATTGCTGTAAGGGTCAAGCAGGAGATTGGAGTTTGTCCATGTAAAGATTTCACCTGAATATATTTGATATGTTTTTGATACTTACCCGTTATTTCCATAATTTCAGGGACATATAAAGTATATTCAGTTATTTTAATGAGGTCAGCAACTGTTGTATACTGCTCATTATTATCCCAACCATCTGGATTGACGAAATTACTTTGTGTCATTCCGAGGTTGCAAGCAAAATTATTCATTAATTCACAAAAATACTGCCTCATCGTCTGTCATGTATATATCAGGTTCAAGTTCTCTTGCAACAGATACTGCTATGGTGTAAGCGGCATCATTTCCCGAAGCCATAAGCATACCTGTTATCAAGTCCTCCAAAGTTAGCATATTCCCGATTTGANGATAGCATAGGCTTGAATAAGGNTGTACANGACATTGTTCCGACCCTACCATGAAAANCTTATCCTTATCGACATATTTCAATGCGACAGAAACTGTCAAGAGTTTTGTAAGAATTGCAGGAGCAACCTTCAGATTAATATTGTCATTATAAATAATGCTCTTATCATCAACCGAATAGAATGCAGAAGCTTGACATTCTGGGTACTCAATCCGAGGTATTGTCACTGTCACGGTTGTAATAGTAGTCGCTGTAATAGGTTCTGTAGTAAAAGAGGTACAGTCTGTTTATATTTCAGTTTGCACCTCAAACGCACTGGAGTTATGTTTTTCAGCTTTTGATTGATTAGACGATACAATAAGCAGAATGATAGGAATGACTAAAATCATAAGAACAGCCATTATTCTATCTATCCATATTTTGTATCTTTTTTTAGGCATTTTGTATTACCCCATTAAACTTCTTAATGTGGCATTCTGCTCTGTCGTAAGTTCCTGCATACCCGAAACATAGCCATTTCCGAGATAAGGCTGATAACTTATATCTTTCAGAACTGTACCATTTTTGAAAGTAATATCGAGCATAATATCTTCTCTCGTATATGCATCAGGATTTGATTTATATGTGTCCCAAGCATCAATAAGCCATTGCGGAGTAGCAGACAACGAATCAGAATTATTTTCTGGGTTGAGCTGATACAGAACATCAACAATTGAATTGATTTTATCCCTGNCCNTAATTGTCCNCTGAGATGTTATCTCAATTACATCACTGTTCGGANTAGCGNCTNAAAACGAAATATTNNCAATATCGNCTGCTNNATCTNCACCATAAAATCTGAACGTTTCAGCAAAAACGGAACTGTTGTCTGATACAGCCGCCATTCCGTTAAATAAAAATATACTGCATTGCTCACTTTTTTTGACGATGATGACAGCAGGACTATCCGCAGGAGCATAATAATAAACATCTGCACCTGTAAGAGTAGGCTCTTGTGATGATACCGTGTACTTTGCAGGCTCGTCATACTCAAACAACTCAACTACATTGCCGATGTATCCGCCAAAATCGCTGTCAGAGATAATAGGCGAAATATTGTGTGTAGGATGTTCTGAGGAATCAAGCTGATAGTAGTAGTTTCCTGATATAACAATACTTACGATTGGAAGTTCATCTTTGCCGCAAGCATCAAAATCAGGGTTAACTGTGGCATCAAACTTTTTATAATAATAGTCAGATGCTCCTGTCTCTGCCGATGAATCTGTGTGCTTGGATTCTTGTGTGGTGATTTGTAGCGGTTGAGATGTCTGATTTTCTGATGTTGTTTCCTCATCGGAATGCTTTGTCTGGGTGTTGTCTTTTGGCAAATTTAAATCTGTTTCCTGTAGCAGAGCAGACGAATACTCTTCATCATTTTGAGTGGATTTTGTTGTCTGCGCAGTTGATTTTTCAGTAGGATTATCATAATCAGTAGCTGAGGGTACTCCCTTATTATTCGGCTCATCATCATTTTTGCCTGAAATATCTTGCTGAATTATCGAATGCTCAACAAGCAGATTGGAGGAGTTATGTGAGTTGTATACTGCAACAGAACCGACCACAACAATAGCCGCAGCAGCGACAGAGCCAAAAGCATAAATTCTTCTTTTAGATATAGACGGCTTAGAGCTGTATTGTTTTTCAATATCAACATCTGCCTCTTTTAATAGATTCTCGTCAATTTTGCCCATTACTTCGAGAAATCTTAATTCATTCATAATCGTATCCTTCTTTCTGTAAAAAGGCCTTTAGTTTTTTTCTTGTCCGAAAAAGATAGGTCGCAACAGTTTTCTCTTTCATACTATAATACTCTGCAATCCTCACAAGTGAATCACCGTACCAGTAGCGTCGTATAAACACCTTTCGGTGCTTTTCTTTCTGTGTTCTGAGAAACCTGCTGATAGCACTAGCAAGTCTTTCATCTGATAAGCTGTCATCAGTGTTCGAGGGGACACATTCAGCTATTTCATCTATAGGTACTGTAAATTGTGGGTTTCTTTTTTCAGCAGAATTGTATTTAAGTCTGTTTAACGCTATATTTCTGACGATACGGCATAGGTATGTCTTAAAATCGTTAGGATTGTCAGGCGGTATGTTGTTCCATATCTCATAATAGGCAGAATTAACACATTCTTCTATATCTTCACGCTGAGATAGAATGTTTCCTGCCACATAAAAGCATAACTTATCATACTTTCGCTTCATTTCAGCGATTGCACGTTCATCTCTTTTACGGAACAAATCCATAATTGATGCATCATCCATTGGATAAACCTCCTTCCGTGAGGCGTATAGGTTCTCTACCTATATAGTCAACTTTCGACTATCAAATATTTCACTTTGTAGAAAATTTTTCTGAAAAATTTATATTTAAGGTACTAAAAAATTGGAAAATAAAAAAACATACCCGAAAGCAGTTCAAAAAACACTTTCGGGTATTAAAATTATTCTTTAACTTGTAANCTACTCCAAACNATAACTAACACNACGCAGGAATNAATTTANCGAACATGNGCAAACCTTCATCACCAGCAATGACCTCGTGGGGCAATGNTNTTTTCNTGATTGAAATCGTACCGATGCTATATTCCAGTTCTATTTCCTCGTTGATACATACACCGCTGCCGCCGACCACCTCATGAGTTTCCAATTGTTCATTGTGAATATGATTGCCGATTTTCTTATTCGGAGCGATTCTGACAAGATGATAGCTGAAAATTCCGTTGGTATCTTTCGCTGTTACAATGTGTTTCAGCTCTACGCCCTCAAATGTGGGATGTCTGCACCATTCAAGGGTTTCAAAGGATTTTGACATCTTTGGAAGCAGTAATATTCCACAATCAAACTTTGCAAATAAATTTTCCATAAGTACACCTCATTCGTATTTTGATACTATGAGTATACACGAAAAATCAGTTTTTAGCTTGTAAAAAATTGCTGACTGAGTGAATGTATTCTGTGGGAGATATTCCCACTACTTTTTTGAAATATTTGTTAAAATGACTTTGATCGAAAAATCCAACAATCGAGGCAATATCAGCAATCTGACTTTGATAAGTCAGTATTTTCTGAGCCATTCTGATTCTGCTTTGAATTTGAAATTGATGTGGTGTAAGACCTGATATTTCCCTGAATTTACGAATATAATGATACTTGCTGACATAGATTTCATTTGCAAATTGCTCAATCGTATTTTCGCATTCAGGAAATTTTTCTATTTTATTTCTGCTGACTTTAAAAGAATTTTCTGTTTCCTGATGAGTATGAAAATTGTTATAAATTTCTAAAGCATTTGTATAAAAAAGTCTATATTGATTCTTTTTGAGATTGAGTATACTTGAAATTTCAGTTAGTGCAGTTTCTATCAATTTTTGATATGAGGTGAAGTCAAGTGTATAAACGGTTTGTTTTTTTATACACATGGAAATCAGACTCACCTTGTTATCAGAAATCAAAGAATGCGATTCATAAGGCGGTATCATAAAAATATCGTTTGTATACAGAATTCGGGTGTTTTCTTTCGTCAAAACAGCATTTCCATTGACCATGAGCGTGATAATAAAATCTGATGCGTGGCAATGTTCTTTAAATCTTACCTCAGTATGATTGACCGAAACAAACTCTATGTTTTCCGATTGATAAAAATGAAATCCACTCAAATTGCTTACCTCAAATCCGATTTTTTCATGGTAAATAAACCAAATCACAATATTATTTCATTAAATTCTCATCGCTCCACTGTTTCATAGCAAGGAGTATCGGCATGAATTTTTTACCCATTTCAGTTAAAGAATATTCTACTTTTGGCGGTACTTGGGGATAAACATGACGAATGATAAATCCGTCAGTTTCCAGTTCTCTCAGTTGCTTTGTCAGCGTTGATTGCGTAATTCCATCAAGCCGACGCTGNAATTCGNTGAAACGCTGTATTTCATAAACAGCTATGTACCAGATAATAAGAATTTTCCACTTTCCGCTGATAACAGATTGAAGTCTGCTCATTGATTCACATCGTGCTAACTGTTCTTTTTCTGTATGTTTATTTTCAGACATTTTTTCATCTCCATTCTAATTAACAGTATACCACGAAATTTTTACAGTGTCAATATGATACTAAGTATTAAAAATAATCGTACTTGTAAAATTGTACTAAGCATGATATAATCATTTCAGTGATAAGCTTATCATTGAAAAAGGAGGTTATTCTATGCACTTTACAGGAACGATATGGCGACCGCCGTATGAAGCGTGGTCAGCACTTTTGCAGGTAACAGCAGGCTGTACACATCATAAATGTAAGTTCTGCACTCTTTATGATGTTCCGTTCCAAATGTCACCTATTGACGATATCGAAATGGATCTGCAAGAAATATATATGCATATGCCAGATATTACAAGGATTTTTCTTACCGGAGCAAATCCTTTTGTACTCAGTACAGAAAAGCTGAAAGCAATTGCAAATTTATCTAAGCAATATCTGCAAAAACTCAGAAGTATCGGATGTTTTGCACGGATTACAGATGTTTTTTCCAAAACAATAGATGACTTGAAAGCCTTGCATACACTGGGATATGACCGCATTACAATTGGTATGGAAACAGGTGATGATGAGGCACTTGCATTTATGCGGAAAGGTTACACATCAAGAGATATTTTAGAGCAGTGCCATAAATTGGATTCAGCCAATATCAAATATAATCTTTTCTATTTGACTGGTATCTATGGCTTTGGCAAAAGTGATAATGGAGTAAGAAAAACAGCAGAAATTTTCAATCAACTGCATCCTAAGATCATTGGCGCATCTATGCTCACCGTTTATCCTGAATCGGAATTGTATCAAGAAATACTGAATGGAAATTGGCAGGAAGAAAGCGAAATTGAAAAACTGAAAGAAATGCGGACTTTGATAGAGCTGCTTGACATTCAGACTCATTTTGCAGCTTTAGGAGCATCCAATTTTCTTCATCTGCAAGGAAGTCTGCCTTGTGAGAAAGCGGATTTAATTCATGCAATAGATATTGCATTGGACACATACGATGAATCTGATTTACNAGCGTATCGTGTGAATTTGAAACATTTATAAAATTACGTTTAAGAACAACAAGTGNTGCTCGTATTGATACTTTCTAAATATTCTTCCCCCCAACTTCACACTGCACTCAAAACAGGAATAATTGTTCTGCCAAAATCCGAAAGACTGTATTCAACCTTTGGCGGAACAACAGGATATTGTGGTCTACGAACGTCCTGAAAAGTACGGCGCACCTCGTAATATTGACATTTACTACAAGTTTATTGACAATCAGCTTGTTGACGGCAGAAACCTCTATTTACCGCAGAATAACGTGAAAATCAACAAATAAAAATAGTTGCCCATTTGGTCGTGCGACAACTGAAATCCAATTATCGAAATGCTGTAATTTTTTTGATTTAAGGAAGTCATATTAAAGGTATCTCATCATTGTATGTAACTCTGTAACGGAATTGGTCAAAGGTGTGTCGATTGCAGTACNTCCAGAATGATTATAAGAAATAATAACAACAGTCGATTTTGCGTAAAAATAGCCTTGTACTCCGCTGAAACGGAACAGAGTACAGGGCTATATTCATATTTACATACATATGAGTTTTTGATATTTCGAGTTTGTTTTTTTTAATATGAAATGTATTTTTTATTTAAGGATTATTTAATAATTTCTATGCTATAATGGAATACAGAAAGCGAGGAATGAAAATGTATCTTAAAATACTAAAAAAGGACTTGAAACGAAAAAAGACCATGAACTGCATATTACTGTTGTTTGTGATACTGTCAGCGATGTTTTCGGCAAGCAGTGTGAACAACATTNTAACAGTANTGGGNGGTNTTGACTATTNTTTNGANAAGGCNGGAANGNCAGNNTATNANTNTANNACNTNNGNACCGGACANCGGGGATATNCNGTNNGATATTCTCGAAAATGAGGATTCGGTCACAGAGTACCGAAAAGAACCGACTGTCTTTTGTATAGAGGATAATTTTTTGAAAGATAAAAAGAAACTTGCAGATTTTTCGACTACAGCAATTATGACATCAATTGATAATGCCAAGCTGAATTATTTTGACAGCAACAACGATATCATTGCAGAAGTTGATGAAGGAAAGGTATATATTTCGAGTTGGTTTGCGAAAAATGTAGAACTTGAAACAGGTGATACTTTTGATTTCAGATTAGGAGAAACAGAAATTACTTTTGAAGTTGCAGGTATTGTAAAAGACGCTTTTTTAGGCGGTGAAATGATGGGGAATCCAAGATTTCTCCTGAATGACAGCGACTATCAGAAGATAAGTTCCGATTATATGGCAAAACAGGGAAATACAGGCGGAATTTTTTATGTTAATACTGATGATACAATAGCTTTGGAATCAGCAGTTGCAGAGTGTTCCGCTATAATTTTCAACGGTTCTGTTTCCACTATAAAAATGACTTATGTGATGAGCATAATTGTTGCAGGAATGCTTCTTGTTGTAAGCATTGGTCTTATTCTTGTTTCGTTTGTCGTTCTNAGATTCACAANAGGATTTACCATTGCTGAGGAGTTCAGAGAAATAGGCNTTATGAAAGTAATCGGTATCAGAAATAATTCTGTTCGCGGACTTTATCTTGTNAAGTATCTGGNANTAGCTGTAGTCGGTGCAGNAATAGGATATATAGCAAGTATTCCATTTGGAAATATGATGCTGGACAGCGTAAGTAAAAATATGGTTCTGGGCAATGACAATTCAGTTTTGATCGGTATTCTTTGCAGTATTGCAGTAGTTGGAATTATTTTGTTGTTTTGCTGGAGATGTACTGCAAAAATCAAAAAAATGTCCCCCATTGACGCAGTAAGGAGCGGTCAGACGGGCGAACGTTTCCACAAAAAAAGTCTTATACATCTCAGTAAGAGCAGGTTTAAAACGACAGGCTTTCTTTCGCTTAACGACGTTCTCAGCAGTCCGAAGCAGTATGGCATAATTACGGCAGTATTTACATTCTGTATGCTTCTTGTAATGATATTGGCGAATACAGCAAATACGCTGAACAGCGAAAAGCTTCTTTTTCTGTTCGGAACTACAAAAAGCGATGTATATTATACTGATTCAAAAAGTCTTATGGAAGTTATGCAGGGCAAAAAAACTCTTGATGAGTCTGTTGAAGAAATCGAGAAAAAGCTTTCAGATAATGGTATGCCGGCAGACGTTCATATAGAAACTTTGTATCAGCNTCCGGTGAAGTTCGGCGATATTAAAACGACTGTAATGNTTGAGNTATNTAATGAAANGAATGCTGATGAATACAACTATACTCAGGGAACAGCTCCGCGCTATGCCAATGAAATAGCGATCAGCGAGCCTGTTGCAGAAAAGCTGAATGCAAGGATCGGCGATACCATACAGCTTACCATAGACGATGAGGAAAATGATTATATAGTTACAGCGCTTTTCCAAACTTTCGGGAATCTTGGAGAATGCGGCAGACTTCATGAAAGTATTTTTCCCTCTGATACAAGTATTGCAAGTGCAATGGCATATCAGATCGACTTTGATGATAACCCCGACAAAAAAGAAATCGACAGCAGAATTGAAAAGCTGAAAGAAATTTTTGACAGTCAGAAAATAATGAACGCTGAAGATTATGTCAAAGACAGTACGGGAGCGAGTGACATTGTTGCAGGAGTAAAGAATTTTGTACTTATAATTTCATTTATTATCATTGTTATGATAAGCGTACTAATGGAACGTTCATTTATTGCAAAAGAAAAGTCTGAAATTGCACTTATGAAAGCAATCGGATTCAGAAATAATGCGGTTTATGCACATCATACAGCAAGATTTTTTATAGTAGGAATTGTGGCGTATGTGATAGCAAGCTTACTTTGCAAGCCCTTTACAAAGCTTGCTATTGACCCGATTTTTTCTATGATGGGAGCTGTGGCAGGTATAAGCTATGAGATTCGTCCAATTGAGATTTTTGTAGTTTATCCGCTTGTGATTTTAGCGGCAACTCTTGCAGGAACTTTTTTGACTTCTCTTTATACAAAGTCAATTAAGGCTTCAGATACTTCCAATATTGAATAGGAGAAAAATATGAAAACTATACTTGAAGTAAAAGATTTATGTAAAACTTATATCATAAATAAAAGACAGAATAATGTACTCCGCAATATAAGCTTCACCGTAAACGAAGGTGAAATGGTTGCGGTTATGGGACCGTCAGGCTCAGGAAAGTCCACCCTGCTTTATACGGTTTCAGGCATGGACAAAATGACAGCAGGTGAAGTAATATTCTGTGGCAGAAATATGGCAAGTCTGAATGAAAACGAACTTGCAAAAATGCGTCTTGACGATATGGGATTTATCTTTCAGCAGATGTATATGATGAAAAATTTGTCCGTACTTGATAATATCATACTTCCTGCTGTAAAGTCAGACANAATCAAAGAATCCCGAAAAGAAACAGTTCAGCGTGGACAGGATTTAATGCGAAAACTTGNCATCATTGAAATTATGGACAATGACATCAACGAGGTTTCGGGCGGACAGCTNCAGAGGNCNTGTATTTGCNGGANTATGATAAATANTCCNCAGATGATGTTNGCCGATGAGCCGACAGGTGCATTAAATNGTACTTCTTCCNAANANGTTATGAACGAACTGANCAANCTNNATANCGACGGTANAACTANTATGNTTGTAANTCATGATGCAAAAGTTGCGGCAAAATGTACAAGGGTACTTTTTCTGGTTGACGGAAATATAAAAGGAGAGTATACTATTAACAGAGGTCTTGCTCTCCGTGACCGTGAGCATAACCTGAATAACTGGCTGTTGGAAATGGGTTGGTAAAATGGTTGATATACTTATTGTTGAAGATAATAAGGAACTTTGCGGACTGCTTTGTGATTTTCTGCATATGGAAAATTATACGGTCAGCATTGCCGAAACAGGAGAAAAAGCCTTGTCACTGTATGAAAAATACGGTGCAAGGCTTGTCCTGCTTGATATAAATCTTCCGGAACTTGACGGGTTTGCCGTATGCAGAAAAATCAGACAGAACGACAATACACCTATTATTATGCTTACTGCACGAACTGATAAAGAAGATAAACTGAACGGAATATTATCAGGTGCGGACGATTATATTGAAAAGCCGTATGATATTGATATTCTGCTTGCAAAAATAAAGGGTATTTTCAAACGTCGGCTTTCACTCGATATTATTTCGGACGGTGATATTACACTGAATATTGCAGACGAAACTGTAACTAAATGCGGTATGCCTGTTAATGTGACTTCAAAGGAATTTGAACTTTTGCGTCTGCTTATAGAAAATAAGGGACAAACGCTGAATAAAGACTTTCTATTCAACAGGATATGGGGAGTTGACAGTGACTCTGAATTGCAGACTCTTACAGTACATATAAAATGGTTGAGGCAGAAAATAGAGAACGACCCCAAAAATCCTGAAAAAATTCTGACCGTATGGGGCAGGGGATACCGCTGGGAGAATTGAAATGAAAAATTTTGACAGATTTATTATTACTGTTTCAGTCGTGATATTTTTGGTTGCTGTTATTATAAATTTTGTTATATTCGGTACGGAAATAAATGACAGTAAGCTTTACAAGATAGAGATAAATCGTATTGAACAGGAACTAACGGACGGCAACAAGGTAAATACAGATAAATATGATACAATTATCGGCGTTTATCAATATAATTCCGACATGAACTTTTATAATTCTAAAAATAAATATGTAATATGTGAGATAAACGGCACATTATATCGTATAGAATATTATGATAAAATCAGTGATAATAATTTTAAATTCAAGTTAACTGTTAATATTTCATTAGGAATTTTATTATTACTTGTGCTTTCAATACTTTTGTATATCAGAAATAATATCATAAAGCCATTTACTGAATTGAGTGATTATCCGTATCAGCTTGCCAAAGGTACACTTTCAGTTCCGCTTAAAGAAAATAAAAACCGTTATTTCGGAAAATTTATATGGGGTCTTGATATGCTCAGGGAAACACTGGAAAAATCTGAACTGCGTGAAATGGAACAGGCAAAAAAAGAAAAAACTTTTTTGATGTCACTTTCTCATGATATAAAAACTCCTCTTTCGGCAATAAAACTGTATTCAAAAGCCATTTCAAAAGGACTTTACACCGGAAGTAAACAGATTGAAGTTGCAGAAAATATCAATTCCAAAGCTGATGAAATAGAGGGATTTGTAAATGAAATAATTGAAAATCTCAGCAGTGAGTTCATGAAATTTGAAATAAATTCAACTGATTTCTATTTGTCACAGGTTATTGATAAAGTTGCAGAATATTATAATGATAAATTGTCTGCTCTCGGAACTGATTTTAATATCAGTCAACATACAGATTGTCTTATTTCAGGAGACCCCGACAGGCTTGAAGAAGTTTTGCAGAATGTCATTGAGAATGCTATAAAATATGGTGATGGATATTGTATTTCCCTCAGTTTTTCTGATGAGGAGGATTGTCGCCTTGTTACCATATCAAACAGTGGCTGTAATCTTCCTGATACTGAACTCCCACATATTTTTGATAGTTTCTGGAGAGGTTCTAATGTGGGAAGTAAGCAGGGTTCCGGTTTAGGACTTTATATCTGCCGTAGTTTGATGAACGCTATGGGCGGAGACATTTTTGCGGAAATATCAAATGACTATATGAATATTACTTTGGTTTGTCAAAAGTCTCAATAATTGATTTAATATAAAAAACTCGGAAACAATGATATTACACTGTTTCCGAGTTTTTTGAATGGTGACCCGTACGGGAATCGAACCCATGATTCCGCCGTGAAAGGGCGATGTCTTAACCGCTTGACCAACGGGCCTTTTTAAGTGGTAGCGGCAGTAGGATTTGAACCAACGACCAATCGGGTATGAACCGAGTACTNTAGCCAACTNAGCNATNCCGCCATATTTGTNGTCATTGCNATTACTGCCTTACGACATTTATTATTATACTACNTATTTTCTGAAAAGTCAATAAGAAAATTGAAAAAAAATCAAAATTGTAATAAACCACAATTAAATTTTGAATTTTACAGATTAATTTATATGATATCACAAATTTCTGCACTGTGATTGCAGAATTTGTGCTTTTTATTGACTTGAATTATAAAATATGATATGATT
>WFLX010071493.1_pt1 | contig 19639 bp, 10 predicted proteins | sample 4967041 | NCBI WGS metagenome assembly WFLX01 (sample SAMN12857096, study PRJNA449069) | gut metagenome | isolation source: stool from male and female vole | host: Microtus ochrogaster | place: USA:Florida | collected 2017
AGCTCAACCTCTATCCCACCGACCGCAACAGCGCCCCCACTTCGACGATCGACATGCGCAAATCAACCAACGGCACATGGACAGTGTCGCTTCCCGGGCAGCTCTACGGCCAATTCTATACTTTCACTGTGAAATATAACGGCAAATGGCTTGACCCCACTCCCGGCGTCTGGGCCAAAGCTCTCGGAACCAACGGTGAGCGTGCCGCCATCATAGATTTCGCCAACACCAATCCCAAGGGGTGGGAGTCTGACAAGGGTCCTAAGGTTGCCGCAATCACCGATGCCGTTATCTATGAGATGCACCACAGGGATTTCTCAGTCCACCCCTCGTCGGGCATCGTAAACAAAGGCAAATTTCTCGCTCTTACCGAGCAGGGCACAGTGACTCCCCTCGGCGACAAAACCGGCATTGACCACCTCAAGGAACTGGGTGTGACTCATGTTCATATTCTCCCTTCGTTTGACTACAACAGCGTTGACGAAAGCAATCTCCCCTCCAATCAGTATAACTGGGGCTATGACCCGGTGAACTATAACGCTCCCGAAGGCTCTTACTCCACCAACCCCGCCGACCCGGAAGCGAGGGTTAAGGAGATGAAGGAGATGGTAAAGACTCTCCACGATGCCGGCATAGGCGTGATTATGGATGTGGTCTACAACCACACCGCCCAGAACGATGACTCAAATTTCTCGCTCACCGCTCCCGGTTATTACTACCGTCACCGTGCCGACGGCTCTTACAGCGACGCTTCNGCCTGCGGCAATGAAACAGCCTCCGAGCGCGAACAGATGCGCGATTTCATCAAGAAATCTATCGCATGGTGGGCCGACGAATACCACATCGACGGCTTCCGTTTTGACCTCATGGCCATCCACGACATCGAGACAATGAATCAGGTTGCCGACACTCTGGCTAAAATCAATCCCGATGCCTTTATTTACGGTGAGGGCTGGACAGCCTCCGACTCCCCTCTTCCCGTTGAAAAGAGAGCGCTTAAGGAAAACGTGAGCAAAATGCCAAATATAGCAGTCTTTTCCGACGACTTGCGCGACGCTGTGAAAGGACACTATTCAGAGGCTGCCGGCGCCGGTTTCGCCACCAACGCTCCCGGCAATGAGGAGACTGTAAAAATCGGCATCGTGGCTTCAACCGCCCACCCTCAGGTTGACTACTCAAAAGGCAACAACTCAAAGTTTGCCTACGCCAACGCTCCGACACAGATTATTAATTATGTGTCATGTCACGATGATCTCTGCCTCACCGACAAGCTCGCGGCTTCNATGCCCGGCTCGACCGANGCNGACCGTCAGCGCGCCGCCCGCCTTGCCCAAACTATTGTATTCACCTCCCAGGGCACACCTTTTATATTTGCCGGCGAGGAGATTTTCAGAGACAAACAAGGTATTCACAACACCTACAAGTCGCCCGACTCGGTCAACGCTATCGACTGGTCGCTGAAAAATAAAAATGCGGAGCAATTCAAATATTATCAGGAGCTGATAAAACTCCGCAAGCAGCATCCCGCTTTCCGCATGACCACCGCCGAGCAGATAGCCCGACATATCAAGTTTGACAAAATCGACACCTCCAAGACCCCCAACCTTATCAGCTATTCGATTGTCAACAATGCNAACGGCGACGAGTGGAAAGAGATCAAGGTGGTGTTTAACGGCAGCGACAAGCCCTATCAGGTGAAAGTAGCCAAAGGCAACTGGACTGTAATTGCCGACGACGGTGAGATTGCAGCCGATGGCCTTTCGACCTCACGCGGCGGAATGATGACCGTGGCTCCTTGCTCGGCGCTCATCCTTGCCAGAGAAAAATAACTATCTAAAAGCTATCTACAATTAAATGAAATATTTTGCCGCGGCAATAATTCTGCTATCAGTGGTTCTCGGCCTGTCGGCTCAGACGGCTGAAACCGACTCGCTCAAAAACAGCAAGCCCACCGATTGGAAAGTGAGCCTGTTGACCTGCGGTCCCGGCAAGGAGATCTATCAGCTCGAAGGCCACAGCGCCCTGCGTCTCAGGGCCCTCAATCCCGACTCCACAGCCATCGACCTCGTGGCCAACTGGGGCGTGTTTGACTTCGACTCCCCCGGCTTTGTCTACCGGTTTGTGAAGGGCGAAACCGACTATATGCTCGGCATTGCCGACTTCAACCGGTTTATCTATCCCTATCAGATAGAGCAGAGATGGGTTGTGGAGCAGGATCTTAACCTCACCGAAGAGCAGGCCGAAAAGGTTGCGATGTTTGTCAGCGAGAATTTCAAGCCTGAGAATCGCGTTTACCGCTATAACTACATCCGCGACAATTGCGCCACAAGGCCGCTTGAAATCATCGAGCGAGCCATCGGCGACACAATTTCTCTCTCCGCTCCTCAGGCCGAGCTGATTGAAAATGCCACTTTCCGCGGCAATATGCAGGTTTATCACAAAGGCTATCCGTGGTATCAGTTTGGCATCGACCTCGCTCTCGGCTCTGATCTTGACGCTCCGATTTCGATACGCGAAATGTCGTTTGCTCCCCTCGCGCTGATGGATATGGTGAGCCTTGCGAAGATCAACGGTCAACCGCTGGTAAAAAACACTGTTGAGTTACTCCCCGGCAATCCTCAGGCCACCCGTCTGCCCGACACCCCCTGGTGGCTCAGTCCGCTGTTTGTCAGCATTCTGCTGGCTGTGTTCACTCTGGCTATATCGGTTTTCGATGTTCTCGGATGCAGAATCTCCAAATGGTTCGACACCATAATATATTTAATCTATGGACTTGCCGGATCGCTGATAACCTTTTTGGTGTTCTTCTCTGTTCACGAACCGGCGTCACCCAACTGGTTGCTGCTGTGGCTCAACCCCTTATGTTTGATTGTTCCGATTTTTATCTGGACAAAAAAAACAAACCGTTTGGTAATATGTTATCAAATTGCTAACTTTGTGGCCTTAATTTGCATGGCAACGGTATGGATCTTATCCATTCAGAAGCCCAATCCGGCCTTTGTGCCATTGCTTCTTGTCGATGTCATGCGATCTATAACATATTTGATTGTTTATAAATGTCAGCCCAAATCCCGCAGAGGGAAAAATCAATATCGAGTAAACTACTATGCGCGTTAGTGGCCTCAATGGCCATGCTTGGCGCCCACGCCGCCCCAATGTCGGGAGCGGCCGAGCGCCCCACGCTCGTTGTAGGCATTGTGGTTGAGGGTCTTGACGAAAACTATCTCAACCTCTTAGCCGATAAATTCGGCAACGGCGGCTTCCGCAAACTGCTTGAAAACAGTGCTATTATCGAGCAACTCGATTATGGCACATTTCTTGACGCCCAGGCCGCAACTGCCCTGCTCTACACCGGTTCTGCTCCAATAGTCAACGGTGTTCCCGCGGCAAAGACCTATGAGGTGTGGCGAAACGCCTCAAGAGAAACCCTTACCGACAGTCTCGAATTAGGCAACTTCACTACCTCTACCCTCTCCCCCCGCAAGCTTCTTGTCAGCACCCTGGCCGATGAAATCAAAATCGACGGCTCGGGCGCAACCCATTCCTATGCCATTGCCGCCGATCCTCAGCAGGCAATCATAATGGCGGGACATGCCTCAAACGGAGGCTACTGGATTGACGACATCAACGGTCAGTGGGCATCAACCACATTCTATGGCGATGTGCCTCAGACCATTTCGCTGAGAAACTACAACAACAGGCTGAGCGCCCGCCTCGACACGATGCAGTGGCGACCCCTGCTCCCGACAATGTCGGCCTATCCCGACATACCCTCTACCCGCATACCGGCTCCCTTCCGCTATCAGTTCACTCANGGAGACCCCGACCGTTACCNCAAGTTTAAAGCCTCNCCTTCGGCCAATACCGAGGTTACCGATCTTGCAGCCGAGCTGATTCATTATCAGATGCTTGGCCAGCATCCCGGCGTGGATATGCTCTCGGTGGCCTACAGTGTGGCTCCCTACCCCTACTCTCTCTATGCCGATCAGCGCGTGGAGACAATGGACTCTTATCTGAGGCTTGACCGCGATCTTGAAAAACTGCTCAAGGCTGTGGAAGGGCGCAAAGGCAACGGCTCTACCCTCGTATTTCTCGCGGGCATCCCTGCACGCACATCCTCAAAGGCTGATGATGAGCGCTGGAAGGTGCCCACCGGCCAATTCTCTGCCCGCAAGGCCAAGAGCCTTCTCAACATGTATCTCATGGCCATTCACGGTAATGGCGAATGGGTGTCGGGATATCATGACCGCAATTTCTATCTCAACCATAATCTCATAAAGGAGCAAAAACTCGATGCTTCGACAGTGCGCGAAGAGGCTGCCCAGTTCCTCAACCGCATGAGCGGCGTGAGTCACGCCTATACCATCGACGATGTCCTTGCCGCCCGTGTAGGCTCAAACCCCAACGCATTGAGACGCAACACCTCTCCCGAACATTCGGGCGATGTGATAATCTCAATCAATCCGGGTTGGGAAGCCGTTGACGATCTCGGTGGCGGAGGAAACTATCTGTCGCGTGACAGCCACACTCCCTCGATGCTTTTCATCATGGGGCCCGGTGTGACCCCTACCCGCGTCACCGAGCCTGTTGATGCACGCAGAATTTCTCCCACCATAGCCCGCCTGCTCCGCATACGGTCGCCCAACAGCGCCTCTGAGCCGGCTGTAAGATTCTGATATGCCAATATTTGCGGATTAAATATCCGCTTTCACACTTATTTTTACTTTCCAATTAAAAACCAAATCAACTTAACATAAATGTCATTTAATTCATTCCTCAGTAAGATTTTCGGGAACAAATCAACCCGTGACCTCAAGGAAATCAGACCCATTGTCGAAAAAATCAAGGCCTTAGGCCCCGACATGGAGAAATTGTCAAACGATGAGCTCAGGCAAACCATCACCGATGTGCGTACCGACATCAAGAACGCTATTGCCGAAAACGAAGAGATCATCGCCAAAACCAAAGTTGAAGTTGAAGAACTACCCTTTGACAAGCGTCAGCCCCTCTGGGACGAAATAGACCATCGCGAGAAAGAAATTCTCGACATCATAGAGGATAAACTTAACTATCATCTGCCCACTGTTTTTGCAGCCCTAAGAGAAACAGCCGCACGATTCTCAAAAAATCCCACCATCACCGTTACCGCTACTCAGCTCGACCGTGACCTCGCAGCCAAAGGCAAGGATTTCGTGACCATCGAAGGCGACAAGGCTATCTATAAGAATCACTGGATTGCCGGCGGAAACGACCTTACCTGGGACATGACCCACTATGAGGTGCAGCTAATTGGCGGCGTGGTGCTCCATCAGGGCAAAATCGCCGAGATGGCTACCGGTGAAGGTAAGACCCTTGTGGCTACCCTCCCCGTGTTCCTGCGCTCACTCTCAGGCAAAGGTGTGCATGTGGTTACCGTCAACGACTACCTCTCCAAGCGCGACAGCGAATGGATGGGCCCGCTCTATATGTTCCACGGCTCGACTGTTGATTGCATCGACAAGCATCAGCCCAACACACCCCAGCGCCGTGCAGCCTATAACTGCGACATTACTTTCGGTACCAACAATGAGTTTGGCTTCGACTATCTGCGCGACAACATGGCCATGAGCCCCGGCGACATGGTTCAGCGCAAACACTATTATGCAATTGTCGACGAGGTTGACTCGGTGCTTATCGACGATGCCCGTACCCCGCTCATCATCTCAGGCCCGGTGCCCCACGGCGACGACCAGCTATTCAACGAATATCGCAGCAATGTAGAAAAGGTAGTTGCCGCCCAGCGCAAGCTCGTGACCTCTCTGCTTGCCGAGGCCAAGACCAAACTCGCTTCTGACGACAAGGAAGTGCGCAAAGAGGGCGCCCTGCAGCTTTTCAGAGCCTATAAAGGTCTCCCCAAAAACGGCGCACTCATCAAGTTCCTCAGCCAGGAGGGCATGAAAAACATTCTGCTCGAAACAGAGGCNTACTATCTNCAGGACAACGGNCGCGAAATGCCTAAGGCNACCGATCCCCTCTACTTTGTTATCGACGAGAAAAACCGCACCGTCACTCTCACCGACAAGGGTGTTGACGCACTCACCGGTTCGAGCGACGACCCCCAGTTCTTCGTTCTTCCCGACATCGCCGCTCAGCTCAGCGAAACCGAGACAATCGAGGATCACGCTCAGCGTCAGACAGTGAAAGACGAACTCCTCCAGAACTATGCCGTCAAGGCCGAGCGAGTTCACACCGTTACCCAGCTTCTCAAAGCCTACACACTGTTTGAGAAAGATGTGGAATATGTGATCGACAACGGTAAAATCAAAATCGTTGACGANCAGACCGGNCGTATCATGGAAGGNCGCCGCTACAGCGACGGNCTNCANCAGGCCATNGAAGCCAAGGANGGNGTGAANGTNGAAGCCGCCACNCAGACNTTCGCCACCATCACNCTNCAGAACTACTTNNGNATGTANCACAAGCTGGCCGGTATGACCGGTACGGCTGAAACCGAGGCCGGTGAGCTTTGGGACATCTATAAACTCGATGTTGTGACCATCCCCACCAACAAGCCGGTGGCCCGCATCGACATGGAAGACCGTGTCTATAAGACCAAGAAAGAGAAATATGCTGCTGTGATCGACGAGATTGTTCGCCTCGTCGGGCTCGGTCGCCCCGTGCTTGTGGGCACAACTTCGGTTGAAATCTCCGAGCTCCTCAGCCGCATGCTCACAATGAGACACATTCCTCACAATGTGCTCAACGCCAAGCTCCACCAGAAAGAAGCCGACATCGTGGCTCAGGCAGGCCGTCCCGGCACCGTGACNATCGCCACCAACATGGCCGGTCGTGGTACCGACATCAAGCNCCCCCAGGAGGTGAAAGNCGCCGGCGGTCTCGCCATCATCGGCACCGAGCGCCACGAGTCGCGCCGCGTTGACCGTCAGCTCCGCGGNCGTNCNGGNCGTCAGGGNGACCCCGGTTCGTCGGTATTCTATGTGTCGTTTGAAGACCAGCTCATGCGCCTGTTTGCCAACGAGCGTGCCATGAAGGTACTCGACACCCTCGGCCTTAAAGAGGGCGAGATGATCGAGTCGAAGATGCTCACCAACACCATCGAGAAAGCTCAGAAACGTGTTGAGGAAAACAACTTCGGTATCCGTAAGCATCTCCTCGAATATGATGACGTGATGAACAAGCAGCGCACCTATATCTATGCGCGCCGCCACCACGCCCTCATGGGTGAACGAATCGGCATCGACATTGCCAATATGTTCTATGACGTGATCGAAAACCTCGTCAACAACTACTCTTCGCCCGCCGACTACGACGATCTCTNGCTCGAACTGTTTAAGATTCTCACCATCGAGATGCCCGTCACCGAAGANGAGTTCAAAAACATTCAGAAAGAGGAGCTTATCGACCGNATCCACGCNGCCGCTATNGAAGCTTTCGACCGCAAGAGTCAGAAAATCATCGACGTGGCTACTCCCGTTATCAAGAGAGTTGTGGAAGAAGACGGTTACACAGGCCGCATCATGGTGCCGATGACCGACGGCAAACGTGTGTTCCAGCTCACCGCCGATGTTGTGGAGACCTACAACGCCGGTTGCAAGAACCTCGTCAAGGAATGGCACAAAGCTATTCTGCTCGTCACCATCGACGAACTCTGGAAAGAGCATCTTCGTGAGCTCGATGACCTCCGTCAGTCAGTNCGCAACGCCTCCTACGAGCAGAAAGATCCTCTGGTGATCTATAAGGTAGAATCGTTCCACCTCTTCGAGACTATGCTCAACAATCTCAACGTCAAGGCTATCTCAGCTTTGATGAGAGGTCAGATATATGTGCAGCAGCGCCCTCAGGCTCCCGCTCCTCAGCCCCGCCCCGAGGCTCAGCAGGCAGCCCCCGAAGCTCAGGAAGCCGCTCCCGCTCAGCCTGAAAACGATGCCGCTGCTGCCGACAAGATGGCCAAGGCCCGTCAGGCTGCCATGATGGCCGCCCAGCAGGTTGCTCATGCCGCCGCTCTCAACCGCAGCAACACCTCTACCACTGCCGACGCATATAACAATGCTAACGCCGGCGCTCAGCGCCCCGAGCCCAAGGTTGAACGCGCAATGCCCGAACGTCGCAACGACTATTCAGCCTATCGCGCCACCAAGGCCGAAGCTCCCGGTGCCGATAACAAAGCTGCAGCTTCGGCTCAGCAGCAGCCCCGCCCCAACACACCTCAGGTCAACAACGGACCCCGTGTAGGCCGAAACGATCCCTGCCCCTGCGGCTCAGGCAAGAAGTATAAAAACTGCCACGGCCGCGGCCTCTGATAAAATAAAATCNACCCCNTGGCCGGAANNTGNTTCCGGCCANGGGGCATGATTGTTTAAATCACATTACATTTCATTAGAAGTTTTAATATCAGCAACCGACTCAAATGGATAAGAAATCGCCGCTATTGTGGGTGGCCATCGGACTGGCCGCTCTGCTGCTTATAGCAATAGGTGTGAGCGTATGGCAGGTTTCATCGCTCAAAAGCGAGGTCGACGAAGCCCGACTCACCAACGAACAGCTCCAGCTCACCAATGACCAACTCAGCCTGTCGAACGAATTTGATGCCATCAACTCACAGTTCCGACAGTATGAGGATCAGGCTTCAATGCTGGCCAACGATACCATCATGGCCAAATATACAGCTGCCAAAAACAAAATCGAAGAGCTGCTCAAGGAACTCAATTCCGAAAAAGCCAAAAGCCGCAAGCAGATCAAGAAACTTCAGGATGAAATCGCAACCCTGCGCAAACTGCTGCGTCACTATGTGGCTCAGGTCGATTCGCTCGGCAAGGAAAACGCCGCCCTGCGCGACGAAAACACCCGCATCAGGGATAAGAACAATCAGCTCGCCNCTACCCTCCAGCAAACCGAAAGGGAGCGCGANCACCTCTCNGNNCGNNTGACTCTGGCCGAGAAACTCAATGTAACCGGCGTGTCGCTCGCAGCTCTCAAGGGCAACGGCAAGGTAGAGAAAAATGTCACCAAGGCCAAGCAACTCATGGTTACATTCACAATACCTCAGAACAATTCCACCCCCTCGGGCACCAAGAAAATCTACATGCGCATCACCTCTCCCGAGGGCACTCTGCTCGGCAATGCCGGCACTTTCCCCTTTGAAGGTGGTCAGGTTGGCTATACCGAAGCAACCTCGGTGGATTATGGCGGCGAGGAAATTCCCGGCGTGAAAATCTACTGGAATGTTACCCAGACCCTCACCCCCGGAAGCTACACAGTAGAGCTGTTTGCCGACAACTACCGTCTTGTATCGCGCCAGTTCACTCTCAAGAAATAATCCCTCTCATTAAACTCACCTCTTCCAGTCATTCATCATGTTGCAGCAATTTATCGATCAGATCAACGGCGTGGAAATCACCACCGGTTCGGCGCTGTTCAGGCTGCTGCTGAGCCTGTTGCTCGGCTCGGCCGTGGGCATGGAGCGCAAACGCAAGGGCCAGATAGCCGGCATACGCACCTTTTCGCTAATCTCGCTCGGCGCCACCCTCGCCATGATTCTGTCGATCTATGTGCCGCAGGAATATCTCGGGCTCAAAAACGGTGACCCTGGCCGAATAGCGGCTCAGGTCATAACCGGTATCGGTTTTCTCGGTGCCGGAGCCATTATTCAGATGAAGGGTTCGGTGAGAGGTCTCACCACTGCGGCCGGAATTTGGATGACTGCCACGGTCGGCATGGCTATCGGCGTGGGTCTTTATGTCATTTCTCTTGTGGCTACCGTGATGGTGATATTCATCATGTTTGTGCTTGAGGAGATTGAAAAGAAAATTCATGTCGGAGCCGAGAGCCGCATCATCCGCATAAAGGTCGGCGAGATTGTCAATGACATCGAGCCTTATCGCACTGCCCTCAGTCAGTTTAATGCTCACCTCGTCAACGTTTATGCAGATTATGATTTTACCGAGCCGTCAACCCGTCTCAACCTTGTGGTGCTCCTCAAAGACAACACCGACTACATAAAACTGTTTGGCTATCTGAAAAACCTCTACCCCACCCACTCTATTTCTTTGGCCAATCAGCTCAGCATTTAAAACCATTTCCCCTCTAATATCCGATCAGCATGTTGCCTCTCATTTCCACAATACTNTTGTCGGCTGCACCCGCNNCAGANGGAATGAATATCGAAAGNCTTATTTTCGACCTCGCTTTCATTCTGATTCTCGGTGCGGTTACTACNATTATTTTCAAGCTGCTCAAACAGCCTGTGGTGTTGGGATATATTGTAGCCGGCTTTCTGGCATCGCCCAATTTCCACTATCTGCCGTCGGTAACCACCGAGAGCAACATNGAGTTTTGGGCTCAGATCGGTATTATAGTCCTTCTTTTCTCCCTCGGATTGGAGTTTAGCTTCAAGAAGCTGGTCAACGCCGGCCCCTCGGCTCTCATCACCTCGTTTATAATCATAGCCGGCATGATGATATGCGGCTATGGAGTGGGCACCGCGATGGGATTCTCAACCGTCAACNCCCTCTTTCTCGGAGGCATGATTTCCATTTCCTCTACCACTATCATCATCAAGGCTCTCACCGACCTCGGCCTGCAGCACCGCAAGTTTGCCACACTGGTCTTTGCCGTGCTTGTGGTTGAAGACCTCTACGCCGTGGTGATGATGGTAATGCTGTCGTCAATCGCTATCAACAACAGTGTGGAGGGTGGCGAAATGCTGTGGAGCATCAGCAAACTGGTGTTCTTCCTCGTGATATGGTTTATGATCGGCGTGTTCCTCCTGCCGAGCCTTCTCAACCGCTCNCGCAAGTTNCTCAATCAGGAAACCCTGCTCATCGTGTCGATGGGTCTCTGCCTCGGCATGGCGGTGCTCTCAACCTTCTGCGGATTCTCACTCGCTCTGGGTGCCTTTGTGATGGGCTCGATTCTTGCCGGCACAAGTTTCGCCGAGCGCATCGAGCATGTNGTNACTCCCGTCAAAGACCTTTTCGGCTCNGTGTTTTTCATCTCGGTGGGNCTGATGGTCAACCCCTCGGTTATCACTACCTATTTCGGCTCGATAGTGCTTCTGTCGCTGCTCGTGATTGTAGGCATGATCATCTTCGGCACATTCGGCATGTTGGTCACCGGTCAGAATCTCAGGGTTTCGATCGAGAGCGGCTTTGCCCTGACTCAGATTGGTGAGTTTTCATTTATCATCGCAACGCTCGGCATGAGTCTCGGTGTGCTTAACCCCGAGCTCTATCCTGTGATTGTAGCCGTGAGTGTCATAACCACTTTCGGCACTCCCTATCTTATCCGTCTCGCCGACCCGGTTTATAAGTTTGTCGAAAAACATCTTCCCAAGCGGCTCACCTACCTTATAGAGCGCAACAGTTATGATGCCGCCAAAGAGAAATCTTCCACCAAGCAGATTTGGCGTAATATCGTGAGCCGCTACCTGTGGCGAGTGCTGCTCTACTCCATCATGCTAATCGCCATCATTCTCATGTCGCAGGGTTGGTTGCTCCCCACCCTCCTCGGCTGGAATGAAAAATGGGGTCGCCTCCTCACCGCAGTCATCACCATCAGCGCCATGGCTCCCTTTGTGCTCGCCATGACCGTCCCCTCTTCGCGCAAGTCTGAAAGACGCAAGCTTAAGGAGGCTGATTCGCGTTTCGACCTTCCGCTGATAATCATGACCATCGTCAAGCTTATCATCTCACTCTCCTCGTTGGTTTATATCATCACGGTTATCTACTCCTTCAGTCTCGGCCTTTCGATTGGCGTGGCAATTTTGCTGTCGGCGATTTTCTTCGGTTCGCCAAACCTGAGATTCAAAACCCGCAAGATGGAATCAAAATTCATCGACAACCTCAATGAGCGCGAGCTGCGTAAATCGGGCAAGAACAACAACATCATCTCCAATCTCCACCTCGCCTTCATGACCGTGACCAACAGCAGTCCGTTTGTAGGCGAAAGACTGCAGGACTCTCAGTTGAGGGTGAAATATGGTGCTAACATCGCCTCAATTCAGCGCGGCGGCAACGTTATCCCCGTGCCGGGCGGTGACACCCGCCTGTTCCCCGGCGACACTCTCGGTGTGATCGGCACTGACGAGGAGATCCAGACCATCTTGCCTCTCATCGAAGCTCCCGAAAGCGAATCTTCCCAGAGTCAGGCTGAGATCGATCCCTCCGACCTCAAGCTTTTCCCCGTCAATATTTCCTCACACTCTTCTCTCTTAGGCAAGACAATCGCCCAGGCCAACATGCGCGAAAAATATATGGCTCTCATCGTGAGTCTCGAGCGCAACGGCATCTACTCCCAGCCCTCCGCTTCTACAGCTTTCGAGGAGGGTGATGTAGTGTGGGTTGTGGCGCCCAACTCCTCTATGGAAGCCTTAAGCAAACAATAAAAACCCTACCATCACAACAATATTTCCCCTACATCCCTATGCAGGAAAAAATTATCATTCTCGACTTCGGCTCTCAAACCACCCAGCTTATCGCCAGGAGGGTGAGAGAACTGAATACCTATTGTGAGATAGTGCCTTATAACAAATTTCCCGAAAATGACCCCTCGGTCATCGGCGTGATCCTTTCAGGCTCACCCTTCTCGGTTTATGATGAAAAGGCATTTAAAATCAATCTCGACACAATCCGCGGGCGCTATCCCATACTGGGCATCTGCTATGGTGCGCAGTTTATGGCATGGATCAACGGCGGAAGTGTAGAACCTGCCGGCACCCGCGAGTATGGCCGCGCTCACCTGAGCTATGTTGATTCCTCCAATCCCCTCCTCAAATCAATAGCCACAGGCAGTCAGGTGTGGATGAGCCACGGTGACACCATCACCAGCCTCCCTGAAAACTTCAGCGTCATAGCCTCGACCAACAAGGTTGAATGTGCCGCCTATCAGGNCGNCGGAGAAAAGCTTTGGGGTGTGCAGTTCCACCCCGAGGTCTACCACTCNGAGTGTGGCACCCAGTTGCTCAAAAATTTCGTGGTTGATATTTGCGGCTCACGTCAGGATTGGAGTGCGGCTTCATTTATCGACCGCACGGTTGAAGAACTCAAGCAGCAGCTCGGCAACGATAAGGTTGTGCTCGGCCTCAGCGGCGGCGTTGACTCGTCGGTAGCAGCTGTGCTTCTCAACCGCGCTATCGGCAAAAACCTCACCTGCATATTCGTTGACCACGGAATGTTGAGAAAGGATGAGTTTAAGTCGGTGCTACGCGACTACGAGTGTCTCGGCCTCAATGTAATCGGTGTCGACGCCTCCGAGGAATTTTATAAGGAGCTTGCCGGCGTTACCGATCCCGAGCGCAAGCGCAAAATCATCGGCAAAGGATTTATCGACGTGTTCGACCGCGAGGCCCACAAACTCAAAGATGTGAAATGGCTCGGTCAGGGCACCATCTATCCCGACTGCATCGAATCGCTNTCTATCACCGGCACNACCATCAAGAGCCANCACAACGTGGGNGGTCTNCCCGAGAAGATGAATCTCAAACTCTGCGAACCCCTCCGCCTCCTCTTCAAGGATGAAGTGAGAGCCGTAGGTCGTCAGCTCGGTATGCCCGAACATCTCATCACCCGCCATCCCTTCCCCGGCCCCGGCCTTGCGGTAAGAATACTTGGCGACATCACCCCCGAAAAGGTACACATCCTTCAGGAAGCCGACCACATCTTCATTCAGGGACTGCGTGACCACGGCCTCTATGACAAAGTCTGGCAAGCCGGCGTGATTCTCCTCCCCGTTCAGAGCGTGGGCGTTATGGGCGATGAACGCACCTATGAGCGCGCNGTTGCCCTCAGAGCCGTGACCTCTACCGACGCCATGACCGCCGATTGGGCTCACCTCCCCTACGACTTCCTCGCCGAGGTCAGCAACAAGATCATCAACACCGTCAAAGGCGTCAACCGCGTAACCTACGACATCTCCTCCAAACCACCGGCCACCATCGAGTGGGAATAATTCCCCCATTCCGGCACTCGGAACATCTTTCATTTAAATAAATCTAAAACAGCCGCTTAGCTTCATTCGCCTTGATCGCTAAGCGGCTGTTTTATCAAAGAATTCTGAAAATTGTACCCCGAATTTATCCCCCGTCACAAATATTTTTTAATCCTCACTTAAGGATTTGTATTTTAAAATAAAATTCAGAAAGCCCCTTACAGACAATTCTTTATCTACGATAAAAGCATCCGAATAAGAGCGCGGGAGAGGGTGGCCTTATTCGGATGCTTTTGTTTGGAAGAGGAGGGAGGTTAGGGATTGATGGGGAAGGGATGGTCGGAGGGGCGGAGGAGGAGGTAGAAGACGAGGATGACGGAGATGGCGAGGGGGATGATATACCATAATTCGTTGGTGGCCCGGAAGGCGCAGATTATGATATAATAGAGTATATACGCTCCGGCAATGTCCGACAATCTTCGGTTGATGATTATGCTGTCGGGCTTCTTAATCCACAACCATAATGAGTAGCCTATGAAGAGCAATACGGCAACCACGGCGCATATAACAGGGAGGGCTGCCAGACGGGTATAGTTGGTGAGAAGCAGGCAAACACAGACAATCAGCTCAAGGGCGTTGAGAACCTTGCTGTTGTAGAAGGCATAAAGCCTGCGGTGTCTTATTTCTTGACTCATGACTCATTGAAAAAATTTACACGNNCCTGANGCTCAAAGTTNNAGAGGNGTGTAAAAATAAGTAATTCTTAATTATTTATTTGGCNACGCNGAGCTTNTTGANAANTNAAGCGGGAACTGCCTCCTTGTTGAGATAGATGTCGAGAGTCTTAGCCTTGAAATAGGGAATCGACACATAGAAGTAACCGCCGTAGATCTGATTGGCTGTCCAGGAGTTTTTAACCTTGAAATATTTGTTGCCGTTCTGATCGGTGGCGATACCCACGATCACCATGCCGTGGTCGTCGGTGGTCTCCTGACGGTCGAACATTTCCTGACGGAGCTCGGGAGTTACATCAACCTCCTCAACGGGACCGCGCTGGTCGTAGAGCTCTTTCTCACGGTCGGCCTTTGAAAGAGATACCCAGCGTGAAAGCTCGGTGCCCTCAAAATCAGCCTCGGTCTTGGCTTTGGGCATATTGGCATAGCCACTCTTCCAGTTAAAGCCTTTTTCGCTTACGTCGGCAGCCCAGGCAACTGAATAACCGTTGTTGATAGCATTTTCGGTTACGGTCACGAGGTCTTCGAGGGGCACATTATAATATTTTTCGTTGAGCCAGTTGTCGCTCACCTCAAGCACGAAAGGCTTATACATAGGATGGTGGGTAAACGAGGTGAGGGCGATATAGTCGTTGGTGTTGATGGGAAGCGACTGAGCGAAGGTCATGGGAGTATAGGTCTTACCCTCATAAACAAACTCTGCGGGAACTTCTCCGAGATAAGCGTCGAGAATACCGTTGAAAGCCTTGGGCCATGAGGTGGAAAGACGGCGGTTGGGTTTGCCTACAACAGCTTTGATATAACCTTCGAGAGCGGCCTGAAGCTCGCCGTGAACGTGGTTATCCTCGCCGTATTCGAGACCGCGATAAGCTTCTTCGGGCACAGCGCCATAGTTATCCCAAACATAGGCAATATCAAGACAGCTGCCGCCGGGCGAGAACTGAGCCACGCCGTAACGTCTCACGAGCTGATCGGCCTTAGCGTTATAACATTCTCTCACGGTAAACATTTCGCTGAGATCAATTGATTTACCGGTTTTGCGGAGAATCTCATCCTCAAAGAATGAAGTTGAAGAGAATGCCCAGCATGTGCCCGACTTGTTCTGGTCCTTAACCGAGTTGGTAGGCACTACCTTGACATCTGTAAAAACGAAGCCTGCACTGTCAGCTTTTTCCTGGGCGTAAGCTCCGCACCCCACTGCTGCGATGACTGCAGCTGCAATGATTTGTTTCATGATTGAATCTTGATATGGTTGATTTTTAAATATTTTTGTTAATGATTGGAATATCCTCGCGGGATTGAGCCACAAATTTAACAATATTTATTCACACATCACCACTCGGAGGCCGGTAAACTCAAACTTTTATAGTAATTTTGCAGTTGATTGNGCCGGAGATTTATGCTTTTCTCCGGCTTTCTCCCCTCTTTTTTTCCTCCATAACAAGAATAATACTCAATGTTTGAATATATTTCCGGCCGACTGGCGTCGCTCACACCTACCGAAGCAGTTGTTGACTGCTCGGGCATAGGCTATCTGCTCAACATCTCACTGACTACATATGACGCTCTCAACGGCCTTGAAGAGCAGGCTCCGGTTAAACTTCTCGTTCATGAAANAATACGCGAGGATGCTCACCNGCTGTTTGGTTTCGCCACCGACAGGGAGCGCTCTCTCATGCGTGCCCTCATAGGAGTNAGCGGCGTGGGAGCCAACACCGCCNGCATGATTCTCAGCTCCATTCCCCCCGCCGAGCTCGAACAGGTGATAGTCAACGGCAACGCCAAGCAGCTTAAAGCCGTCAAGGGAATAGGGGCAAAAACCGCCGAGAGAATAATAGTTGACCTCCGCGATAAAATAAAACCGCTTGATGATACGTTTAATCTTATGCCGACTGAAGCAAGTTCGGAGGTTTATGACGAAGCGTTGGCCGCGCTGACGATGCTCGGCTTCGCCCGCCCGCAGTCGCAGAAGGTGCTCAAAAAGATTTTCGAGAGCAATCCTTCAGCCAAAGTGGAGGAGGCCATCAAGACGGCCCTCACCATGATGTAGACCTCTCATTCCTGTTTCCCGGCGATAGATTTGCCAACCATTCATTAAAAACATTTCCGGTAGGTCAACAACCGGNCATTATATCNTTCCCACNGTGGAACAACGNAANGGAATAGACCCNAAGGGCCATANCCCGCGTCTCGCCCCGCGTCGTCGCAGACTCTCCAAAACTGTGACGGCTGTTGTCGTGTCGTTGATTCCGCTCCTCACGGCTCTCTATCTCGCCATCTCCCCCGCTCAGGCTCAGGACAATACCTCCACCCGACCGGTTACTCCGTTCACTCCCCCGCCTGTTACTCTCTCAGCTCCCGCTCCCCTGCCGCAGGTCGACTCGATAATGCTCCCCTTTCCGGTGAGTCAGGCCTTTCCCCAATCTTATGAGGAATTGATGGGACGCGAATTTTCGGCCGATCTCAACACTCCCTCCAATCTGCGCACCGACGTTGAGTTTGACCCGGTAACCGGTTGCTATATCATCCGCACCCGCATAGGCGATACCGAGGTCTCAACCCCCTTTACCCTCACGCCCGACCAATATAACCGCTGGCAGATAAGCAAGTCGATGAGACAATATTATGCCATGCGCAACAACGAGCATCTCGTGCCCGAATCGCAAAAGCCGTTCAACATTCTTGACATGAATTTTGCGCTCGGACCGCTCGAAAAAATCTTCGGCCCGGGTGGCGTTTCGCTCAAGACACAAGGCTCTATTCAGGTAACTATGGGCATCAAGAGCAACTTCACCGACAATCCCGCTCTTTCGCTCACATCGCGCCGTCACACCTTCTTTGATTTCGACCAGAAGATTCAGGCCACAATCCAGGCTTCGGTAGGCGACAGGCTCAATTTCAACATGAGCTATAACACCAGCGCAACCTTTGACTTCGATTCCAAAAACATCAAGCTCAAATATGAGGGTAAGGAAGATGACATTGTCAAAGATATCGAGGCCGGTAATGTGAGCATGACCACCGGCTCCTCGCTCATCAGGGGAAGTGCCGCGCTCTTCGGTCTCAAAACCACCCTGCAATTCGGCAAGCTCACCGCCACAGCGCTTGTTTCTCAACAGAACTCCGATTCGAGATCAATCAACACCAAGCGCGGCGTTCAGACCACCGATTTCAGAATCGAGGCCGTTGATTATGACGAAAACCGTCACTTCTTCCTCGCTCAATTTTTCCGCGACAACTACGACAAATTCGCCTCCAAGCTCCCTTATGTNAGCTCGGGGGTNAAGATCACACGCATAGAGGTGTGGGTCACCAACAAGCAAAGCTCCTATAACCAGAGCCGAAACGTTGTAGGATTTATGGACCTCGCCGAAAATACCCATCTCGCTTCCGACTACTGGACTCCCAACCCCTCGGAGCCAAACCCCTCCAATAACTCCAACAACCTCCTTAANGTTATNAAAACCGACTATCCCCTCGCCCGTAACATCAACACCGTTACCCAGGCTCTCGAGCCCCTCGAAGCCTATGGCATTGTGGGCGGCATNGATTTNGAAAAGGTTGAGAGCGCCCGACTCCTNTCCACCTCCGAATATAAGCTCAACTCCACTCTCGGTTACATCTCTCTCCGCTCTCAGCTNAGAGCTGACGAGGTGCTTGCCGTTGCCTATGAATATACATACAACGGCAAAGTATATCAGGTAGGTGAATTTTCGGCCGATGTCTCGACCACCGACCAGTCGCTCTATGTCAAGATGCTCAAAAGCACCAATCAGCAGCCGCGCCTCCCTATGTGGCGACTGATGATGAAAAACGTCTACCAGATACCGGGAGCCACCAATGTGCAGCGCACCAACTTCAAGCTCAACATCAAATATCTCTCCGACACTACCGGCACCGAAATCAACTATCTCCCTGTGCCGGGCATATCCAATCAGTCACTTCTGCAGGTCATGAACCTCGANCGCCTCGACTCTAACCAGGAGAGCAACAGCGACGGATTTTTTGACTTCATCGAGGGATATACCATAGATACCTCGACCGGCAGGGTGTTCTTCCCGGTAGCCGAGCCTTTCGGCTCATGGCTCGAAGCCAAAATTGACAATCCCGCCCTCTCGGCCGACTATCTTTATACTCAGCTCTACGACTCAACTCAGATTGTAGCCGAGCAATATGCCGACCGCAATAAATTTGTGCTCGAAGGTGAATATCAGGGCACCAATGGCGCGCAGATCGACCTCAAGGCCTTTAATGTGCCGCGAGGATCGGTTATCGTTACCGCCGGCGGCGTGACCCTCACCGAAAATGCCGACTATACGGTAGACTATGTTTCGGGTATCGTGACCATCACCAATCAGAGTATTCTCGACTCGGGCCAGAATGTGTCGGTCACCCTCGAGGACCAGGGCCTGTTCAGCACCCAGCGCAAAAGCCTCCTCGGCCTCGACCTCAATTATCAGTTCTCTAANAACCTGAATGTCGGCGCCACGCTGTTGCATTACGGCGAGAAATCGCTCACCGAAAAGGTCAGCATCGGCCAGGAGGTGGTCAACAACACCATGGGCGGCCTCAACTTCTCTTATACCGGAGAAAGCATGTGGCTCACCAACCTGCTCAACAAGATACCTACCGTCAACGCCACCGCTCCCTCACGCCTCACCCTACGCGGTGAAGTGGCAGCCCTCGTGCCTGCCGCCCAAAAGACCGGCACCAACAAAGGCAGCTCCTATATCGACGACTTCGAGACCGCCCAGACCGGCATCGACCTCCGTTCANCCTANGCTTGGTTCCTCTCCNCNANCCCCTACGACAACTCCCCCACCGCCCTCTTCCCCGAAGCGGCCCTGAGCAACAATGTGGAATATGGCAAAAACCGTGCGCTGCTCAACTGGTATTACATTGACCCGCTTTTCACTCAGCGCAACTCCTCGCTTGTGCCGGGTTATATAAAGAGCGACCTCAAACAGCTCTCCAATCCCTAT